>Ga0102924_1000578_pt1 | contig 45438 bp, 55 predicted proteins | sample PaiPotPPM11metaG_FD_80116 | JGI IMG/M metagenome (GOLD analysis project Ga0102924, IMG submission 80116) | Iron sulfur acid spring bacterial and archeal communities from Banff, Canada, to study Microbial Dark Matter (Phase II) - Paint Pots PPM... ...
CACTGTCGCGGTGCGATCGGCCTGCAATGTAATCGACGGGATCTTCTGGGTCTGGAACCCGTCATGCGTAAAAGTCATCGTGTAGGTGCCGATGGGCAGGTTCACGAACAGATAACCGCCGGTATCGCTGGTCTTCTGGGTACGCGTCAGCGTTGTCTGGTCACCGACGATAGTCACCGTCGTATTTGGCAGAACACTGCCGGTTTTATCGGTGACGGTGCCATTGATGCCGCCGAGCGTCTGCTGCGCTTGCATACAAGGCGCAAAGGCGAAGGCCGCAAACACTGCTGCCACATGAACTTTCATTCGCATTGACATGGAATTAAGCCCCTCACTGGACGTGGTCGTGTGATCGCACCGGACATTAAACCGTTGCTACCAATCCTTCAAGCAAAATTTTGGCCCCTCGCGACACGCTGCCGCGCTAATGGGATTTGTAACGTGTTCTGGTCGGGAATTGTGACGAACCAATGTACGCCAAGTTTTTCATAAGAGGAAGCGAAACGTTCAATGAAACTTTTTTTGGCGGCAATCAATTGTTTTTATTTTCAATGGCCAACGAGTCGTGGTAAGTGTCCGCGACCGGGTCTGTCCGGGTGTATCATCGTGCCACGCTTCGTCTGATTGGAGCCGCCGCCATGAAGTTCGATCGAAGTTTTATCAACTACTTACCTAAGGTCCTGCTGCATGAGCACTTGGATGGGGTACTGCGTCCGCAAACAGTGATCGAGCTCGCACGAGAGGTCGGATATGCAGGGCTTCCGACTGACAATCCTGAAGAATTGGCCGCTTGGTTCCACCAGGGCGCAAACAAAGGAAGCCTTCCTGAATATTTGGAAGGTTTCGCGCATACCATTGCTGTCCTGCAAACCGAAGATGCGCTGGAGCGGGTTGCGTATGAACAGGCCGAGGACCTTAGCCGCGACAGTGTGGTTTATTTTGAGACCCGCTTCGCACCGATTTTTCATACGCAAAAAGGGTTGACGCATCAGCAGGTCATCGCGGCGGTGCTCAAGGGACTTGAACGCGGACGGCAGGATTTCGGCATCCAGTCAGGATTGATCATCTGCGCCATGCGCAATATGAATGTCTCGCTCGAAATGGCGGAACTGGCTGTTGATTTTCGCCAGCGCGGAGTGGTTGGCTTCGACCTGGCAGGCGAGGAAGGCGGATATCCTCCTAAGAAGCACATCGATGCGTTTCATTTTATCCAGCGCGAGAACTTTAATATCACCGTGCACGCGGGCGAAGGTTACGGCAAAGAATCGATCTGGCAGGCGATTCAATATTGTGGGGCGCATCGCATCGGACATGCCACTCGGCTTATCGACGACATGACTATCGCCGATGGCAAAGTGGTAAAACTGGGCGACCTAGCGCAATACGTTCTCGACAAGAGAATTCCGCTAGAGATTTGCCTCCTCAGCAACGTGCACACGGGGGCGACTCCAAGTGTTGCTGAGCATCCGTTCAGAATTTTCTACCAGCAGAAATTCCGCGTCTTTCTCAACACCGACAATCGGCTGATGAGCAATACAACTCTGAGCCGCGAATTCGAAGTTGCCGCCGAAACGTTCGACCTGTCACTCAACGACTTTGAAATCCTCACCATCAATGCCATGAAAAGCGCATTCCTGCCTTACGACCAGCGCTGTAAATTTATTTATGAAGTGTTGAAGCCGGGATATGCCAAGGCGCGGGAGCAATTGAAGTCAGAGCGTGGGGTGGCGAGATACTGAATTTTTGTCGGCGAATGCACACAAACCTATGAAATCAGCATTCCGGCAATCGACGCCGACATCAGGTTCGCCATCGTGCCTGCCAGCATTGCCCGCAAGCCGAGGCGGGCCAGGTCTCCTCTGCGGTTCGGTGCAAGAGCACCGATGCCGCCGATCTGAATTCCGATCGAACTGAAGTTGGCGAAGCCGCATAGCGCGAAGGTTGCAATGGTGAAAGAGCGCGGGTCGAGCGTGCTCTTGATAGTTCCGAGTTTGGCGAAGGCCACGAATTCATTGAGCACCATGCGCGTGCCCAAGAGATTGCCAATGGCCGCGGCATCATGCCAATGGATGCCGATAAGCCACGCTACCGGCGCAAACACCCAGCCAAACACTTCTTCCAAACTATAGGGAAACCAGGAAATATGAATGTGGACCCAGCCCATCATGGCGTTAACCAGCGCCAGCAGCGCGAGAAATGTTATGAGCATAGCGCCCACATTTAGAGCCAGATGCAGGCCGTCGAGTGTGCCGCGGGCGATTGCGCCCAGGATGTTTGATTCTTTCTCCATTTGTGGCATTTGAACGCGGCCCGCGGTCAGCGGCTTTTCAGTCTCCGGTACCAGCATTTTCGCGATCAGCAGAGTGCCTGGAGCGGTCATGATTACGGCCGCGAGTAGGTGTCTTGCCTCGGCTCCGCCTACGGCGATGTAAGCGGCCATCATTCCTCCGGAGATGTGCGCCATGCCGCTGGTCATTACGGTCATAAGTTCGGACTGAGTCAGCTCAGGAAGAAATGGCCGGATGGTGAGCGGGGCCTCGGTCTGTCCCATGAAAATGCTGGCGGCGATGTTGAGCGACTCGGCGCCGCTTGCGCCCATGACAGTGGTCATGACCCACGCGCCCGCGCGCACGATTAACTGCATAATGCCGAGGTGATAGAGCACCGCAAAAAATGCGGCGATGAAGATGATGGTCGGAAGCACCTGGAAAGCGAAGATCAGGCCCAATGATGAATTCTGTTTTCCGAGCTCACCAAAGATGAAAGACGAACCGTAATAGGAAAAATCGAGGAGATGCTTCGCTCCGTAACCGGCCTTTGCGAACAACCACTCTCCGGCTTGAACTCGCAGGACAAAGACAGCCAGCACGAACTGCAGGCCGAGCCCCCAGGCGACGGTTTTCACGCGGATGGCGCGGCGGTTGCTCGAGAAGGCAAAAGCCAAAGCCAGCATGGTGAGCAAGCCTAACAAGCCGGTGAATCGCCCCATTTGCTACGCTCCCTCTATGGACGCAGGACGCGCGAGACGCCCGTCCCTCCATGAATCACGCGATGGATCAACGGCTTCTTATCCGACGGTGCCCCTTCTGCAATGCGAAAGCTTTTTTGCAGCAGCGCCGCAGCCTCATCAGCCTGAGTCTCAGAATTGTAATGGATGGTGCATAGTGGTTCCCCAGTGGAAACTGGATCACCTAGTTTGCGGTGCAGAATGATTCCCACCGATGGGTCGACCGAGTCTTCCTTCTTCGCGCGTCCGCCGCCGAGAATCACTGACGCGATTCCGACTGCCTGGCAATCAATCTCGGCGATGAATCCGGTCTTCGGACTGGGCACTTGCGTAGTATGCTTCGAGCGAGGCAGCAGGGAAGGGTCGTCGATGATGCGTTCATCTCCGCCCTGCAGCTTAATCATCTTTCGGAATATCTCAAGGGCATCGCCTGATCGGATTAGTCTTTCTGCTTTCGTCTTGCCGAGTTCGACAGTGCTGGCGATGCCTCCCAAAACAAACATCCATCCCGCGAGTTCCAGGCACAATTGCCGCAGATCTTCAGGGCCGCCACCACGCAGCACGTCGAGCACTTCGATAACTTCGAGCGAGTTTCCAACGTGCGTGCCAAGAGGCTGGTTCATGTCGGTGATTAACGCGACCATTTTCTTGCCGACCAGCTCGCCAGTCTCAACCATCAATTCGGCGAGGAAGACTGCGTCTTCTTCCTTCTTCATGAACGCGCCGGAACCGGTCTTCACGTCGAGCAGCAGCGCATCGATTCCTTCCGCTAGCTTCTTGCTCATGATGGAAGCGCAGATCAGATAAGGGCTCTCGACGGTTGCCGTGACATCGCGCAATGCGTACAGCTTGCGATCAGCCGGGGCGATTTCCGCTGTCTGGCCGATCATGGCGCAACCGCATGAGTTGAGTATGCGCCGAAATTCCGCGATGCTCAGATTAACGTTGAAACCAGGTATCGATTCCAGCTTATCGAGCGTGCCGCCGGTGTGCCCGAGCCCGCGACCGCTAATCATGGGCACGGTTAGGCCTCCAGCAGCTGCAAGCGGCGCAAGCACCAGCGAGGTTTTGTCGCCGACGCCTCCGGTTGAATGCTTGTCTACTTTGGCGGCGGGGAATTCGGAGAGGTCGAGCACCTCGCCGGAATGCAGCATGGCATTGGTCAGGGCTGCAGTTTCAGTGCGCGTCATACCGCGTAGAACGATAGCCATAAGCCATGCCGAAGCCTGGTAGTCAGGGATGTCGCCGTTCGTGTATCGGTCGACGAAGGCTTCGATTTCTGCGGCCGACAGTTCCTGCCCGTCGCGCTTCTTCGTGATCACATCAATAGCACGAATCGAAGACGCGGCAGGACGCGAACGGAAAGTCGACGTCACTGGAGACGGAACCCTTCCGGCAGAAGTTCAGTGATGGGACTGTCTTTCCAGCCGTTCGCGCTTTGGAAGATGACAATTGCTTCCGGCCCAAATTCGTAGATCACTTGACGGCAAGCTCCGCAGGGTGAGCACGGCACGCCTTGATCGTTCACAACTGCGATGGCTTTAATGACTAGCCCTGGCACCGACTGCGCGACGGCCGAGAAGATTGCGCTGCGCTCGGCGCAGTTCGACAATCCGTAGGACGCGTTTTCGACGTTGCATCCGGTGAATATCTCGCCTTTCGTAGTAATCAGTGCCGCTCCGACTTTGAAGTGAGAATAAGGCGCGTATGCGTGCTGCATGGCCGCGCGTGCGGATTGCAGGAGTTGCTCTCGCTTTTCATCGGAAAATGTTCCGGTCACAATGGCACATGTGGCTCGGACATTCGTGTCCGAGCATGTTTCCTGTAGCGCGGTATGTCCATCAACTTCTGGTCGGACAGGAATGTCCGACCGACACGGTTTGTGCTGCTACCTACTTCTCCACCAGCAGGACTTTCTCCATCCCATCGATCTCATGCAATTTGACTTCGATTACTTCGCGCATGTTGGTGGGCACGGCGCGTCCTACGAATGCGGCTTCGATGGGCAACTCGCGATGTCCGCGGTCAATTAACACGCAAAGCTGCACCCGGCGAGGACGGCCATGAGAAAACAATGCGTCCAATGCGGCGCGAATAGTGCGCCCAGTGAACAGGACATCGTCGACCAGAATGATCCGCTTGTCTTGAATGTCGAAGCCGATGTCTGATTTCTGAACCACGGGTTTCGGCCCAAGCGTAGAGAGATCGTCGCGGTAAAAAGTAATGTCAAGAGAGCCGACGGGAATTGTGGTGCTCTCGATTCGGCTCATCAGCTTGCCAAGACGTTCGGCCAGCGGTACTCCCCGGCGGCGGATTCCGATTAATCCCAAGTCCTCGACGCCGCTGCTTTTCTCTACGATTTCATGGGCAAGGCGCAGGAGCGTGCGCTCCATTTCTGACGCCGACATGAGTTGCGCTTTTTCTCGAAGACCGAAGTTGTGCAATGTGCTCTCGGTTGCCATGACGTTGCATGATACGCAGGCTGGAGGCGGGCTGCAAGGCCTACGTGCCTCTGCTATTTTCGCCTAAACTGGTCGAAATCGGTCGCCAGAAAAAGGCCTTTTGTGCCAGGAGATCAGCAGCGCCGATCCGACGATCATCAGCCCGATGCACAACCCGATCCAAACGCCGAGCGCGCCCCATCCCAGCCTAAAACACAAGAAGTAGCCGAGGGGAATTCCGATGAACCAGTAAGCCACAAAATTGGCGAGCATGGGAGTCTTTGTGTCCCCCGCGCCACGCAGAGCGCCCGTGGTCACCACTTGCACGCCGTCGAACAATTGAAACGCAGCTGCAACCAGCAGCAAAGTGGCTCCCACGCGAACCACGGCCGGGTCGGGTGAGAACACGCGAGCAATCACTTTCGGAATGGCCACGAACACTAGCCCCGCGCAGGCCATGAATCCAGCTCCAAGGATAATCGCCGACCATCCGGCGCGGCGTGCGCCGGCGGGATCGCGGCGTCCCAATTGTTGTCCCACTCGAACTGCAGCGGCCGAACTGATCCCATAAGGCACCATGAAGGTGAAGGCTGCGCAGTTTAGCGCAATCTCATGTCCGGACAATGGTACCGGGCCAAGCTTCGCGCAGATCGCAGTCGCGCCGGAGAAGGCGCCGATTTCTACCAAAATTTGTCCTGCGGCAGGGGCTCCGAGCTTTAGGAGAGCCCAAATTCTCGCTGCATCAATCCTCAACGCGGCTGTCCGCTGCGAAAACTTTGTCGACGATGCACGGTTGGATTCCACCCAGGCCAACGTGATCGCTAGGACCAGCACCATATAAATGCGCGCAAAACATGTGGACCATCCCGAGCCGGTAATGCCCTCGGCGCGAAATCCAAGGTGTCCGTAAATCAGCGCCCAATCGCCGACCGCGTTTACTATGTTGGCCGAGATCAGGGCGAACATGATCGGGACCGCTACGTTCACCGCTTGCAGATATCGCCGTAATGCGAAGTACACCAGCAGTGGCAGAGTGCCCCAATTCAGCGCCGACAAGAATGGCTGCATCGGCCCAACCAGTTCCACACTGATTCCGTAGCGCCGCATGAGCGCAGGCCAAAAAGAAACTGTGATCATCAGTATCGGCGTCAACAGGATCGCAAGCACCATTCCGTTCAGCAGCGTGTTTCGCGCGTCGTGCAGGTCGTCGCGCCCATAAGCGTGGGCGACGTAGGTATCCATGCCGAGCAGCAAACCACCACCGAAAATCGCAATGACGTGATAGAGACTTTGCCCCAGGCCGGTAGCTCCGATCGCGATGGCGCTGTCGGGCAAGCGACCGACCATGATTGTGTCCACCACGCCCATGCTCATCCAGCCGACCTCGGCCATGATGAGCGGAAGCGCAAGGCGCAGAGTCAGGCGGAAGTCGCTGCGCAACGGGGTAGCAGAAGTTTGTTGAGTCTCAGCGGGCATTGGCTTTGTGATTTTACAGGGCGGTGATATTGATGGCCTGTTGACTGGCCAATAGGAAAGGTCAGCGTTTTTGTCGCGGCTTTTCTGGACCAGGTCTCTTCGGGAAACCGGCTGCGGCTTTCAACTTTTCAATCTCGCCAATGCTTAGCCGACGGAATTCTCCCGGAGGCACGTCCAGAGTCAACGGTCCGTATCGGACGCGCTTGATTTTTTCTACGTGGTGACCGATCTCCTCGAACATGCGCCGGATCTGGCGGTTCCTGCCTTCGGTCAGTGTGAGCTCATACCAAGGATTATCGGCTTCTCGGATCAGGCGAACTTTCGCAGGACCGGTCTTCACGCGCTGTTCACGCTTCGTGTTGCCATATCGTTTCGGGTTCTTGCTCTTCTCGTCCCTTGGGCCTTGGTCATTTCTCGGCTGATCATCAGTCTCGCGTTCCTCAGTGTCACGGCTGTCGTTCCGATGGCTCTTCGGAATGAATCTGCGCTCAGTGGGGATCGACAACCCGCGCCGAATTTTTTCCAGCCCTGCTTCATTGGGCGTGCCAGCAACTTTGACTAGATAGACTTTGGGCACGTGCGAGGCGGCTTTCATCAGCTTGTTGGCAAGCTCGCCGTCGTTACTCAGCAACAATAAGCCTTCACTCGCGTAGTCGAGGCGGCCGACAGGATAGACGCGAACGCGAATTCCACGCAGGAGATCCATCACCGTAGGCCGCCGCTCGGGATCGCTTACGGTGGTGACGTATCCCTTGGGCTTGTTCATCAGCAGATAAATCGGGCGCTCGGCGCCGTGCAGCAGTTTTCCGTTTACGCGAATGTGATCGTGCTCGGGGTCGGCTTTGGTACCCAGCTCGGTGACCATTTTACCGTTCACGGAAACCGCGCCAGAGGAGATCAATTTCTCGGCACCGCGACGCGAGGCAATCCCAGCCGCGGCAATGATTTTTTGAAGACGTTCAGATGGCATGCCAAGAAAAGGTTATCAGGAAAGGAGTAGTGCGATGGTGACTGGGTGTGCCGTGTCCAATCGCTCTTTCTGTCGCCAGGAGTTGGTCCGCCGCCTTCAGAGTTAAAGGCAAGATGCAAATTGTTTCACATTGACGCAAGCAGGGGTGGGGAGTAAAATCCGCTCCGCTTCTGGGTTTGGAGGAATACGTCTCATCCTTCCTACTCTGTCGTGCCGCTTCTCGCTTCCCATTGCCGAAGAAGTACATCGCGAGGCTGTGGGTCATAAAACGTCCTGGATCGCGATTGGGGCGAAACAGGAGAAAAACATGAAGAACTTCATTGCGATTCGCTCTCCCCGCGTTTTTCTTGGATTAGTCGCTCTGGCCGCCTTGAGCTTTCCACAGATGGTTGCGGCACAGCAAAATTGGCATGCGAAAGTTGGCGCCGAAACTCCGGGGAGGGGCCGCCAGGCGCTGGCTTTTCTGCCTAACGAAATCTGGATCCATGCCGGCGACAGCATCACTTGGACCTTCAACTCGGATGAAATTCACACCGTTGCGTTTCTGGTGGTCGGACAAATTTTCCCACCGTTCTCAGTGGGTTGCCCCGGATTCTCGGTCGGTGCCGCGAGCTTCGATGGCTCGACGTGCGTGACTACGCCACCCTCCGTTAAGGGTAATCCAACTTTCACCGTGACCTTCCCGGTCGCCGGCAACTACCGGCTGCAGTGCTTGGTTCATAACACCATGAACGGTACTATCCACGTTCTCGATCCCTCTGCCACGCTGCCTTATGACCAGGCCTTCTATGACAACGAAGCCGCGAACGAGGAACGCGCTCTGCTCAATGACAACGATGATGCTGAAAGTTCGGACATGAAAGGTATGAGCATGGGCCATGGCGGAGACGCGGTTTCGGTCCGCATCTTAGCCGCGACCAACCGCCTTTCAAGTGGGAGCAGAAAGCTAGCCGCTTCTTCGGGCGAGAATGTGTCCGCCGTCGCTCACGTCACTGCCGGGATAGGGGAAATTGATGCCACTCCTGGCGGGGTGCAGACCTCATCCCTGGAGCGATTTGTTAAGGGAAAGATCGTGATTCGAGTAGGCGACACCGTGGAGTGGGGTAACCACGATCCCGAGGAGGCGCACACGATCACCTTTGGCCCAGAGCCCCAGGATCTGTTCGATCCCTCCCCGAACGTGACCATGGATCCGGATGGGGGCTTGCACGCGGTTCTGAACTCACCCAGCGACGCCGTGCATTCGGGGTTCATCGAGCAGCCATTCGCCGACGAGCCTGGCATGCCGGTGAATAACAATTTTGACGACTCCATAGCGCTGAATTTTACGCGCTTCCGGGTCACTTTTTTGGGTCCAGGCACGTACAACTACATATGCGCTTTGCATGACAATTTGGGGATGGTGGGGCAGGTGATAGTGCTGCCGTAGTTGTTGCCTCGATCCTGCTATTTACAAAGCTCGCAACTTATGCAGTTTTGCTGGCTTCGATTTGCCCCCGTTCCGATTGATCCTCTGCGGCTTCTTCGGGTGCTTCTTGCGGCTGTTGCGTTTCGACCGACAGCAGGTCACTTTGGAATGATTCGGAGACCAGTTTTTCGAACTCCTCCATGCTGGGGAGTTCGGTAACGTCTTTCAATCCGAAACGGAGGAGAAATTCCTTCGTGGTTTTGTAGAGGATTGGCCGGCCGATTACGTCTTTGCGGCCTGAGGTCGTGATCAGCTTGCGGTCGAGCAGGGTAGCGATGACGCCGCTCGAATCCACTCCGCGAATTTCGCTGATTTCCGGTACCGTGACCGGCTGTTTGTACGCAATTACCGCGAGTGTTTCAAGGGCCTGCAGAGAAAGCCGAATCGGTGGCTTTAGACTTTTGGCGAATGAGCGTACCAGATCGTGCTGCTCGGGCTTGGTGGACATGCGGTATCCGCCGGCAATCTGGCGCAGCTCGATGCCGTGAGTTTCGGAGGAATAATCGGCAATCAGCTCTTCGATTGCAGCGCGGGCCTGCGATTTCAGGTCGGTGTCCTCGGTGGTGTCTTGGGAGTCTTTCAGCAGACTCACGATCTGGTCGAGGGTGATGGGCGTTTCCGCCGCGTAAATGATGGCTTCGATTTGGGGTTTAAGGCTCATAAATGGTGGTTAGTGGTTGGTGATTAGTGAGTAGCTAAATATCTTTAACTATTCACTAGTCACTAACCACTTGCTTCATTTCCAGTCGTCCCTAACTGCCGTTTGTTCTGCCATGATGGCGTCGAATCCATCATGCTTCCGCACCAGGATTTCTCCGAATAGCTTGTCTTGCCGAAGCTGGATTGCCTGCAGCCGGACTAATTCCAGTAATGCCAAAAACATGCATACCAAGGCCTGGCGCGATTGCACGTTGCGCAAAAATTCTTTCAACCGCAGCGGACGATCTTCGAGCGAGAGCCGGCGGCGCAAATATTCGATCATCTGGCTTACGGTGACGGTGTCTTCGTCCACCTGAATCATTGGGCGGGAACGCGCGCGCTCCAGGACCTGCTGGAAAGTCTTCACCAGGTCGATAACGTCGGCGGCAATTTCTGGCTCGGTCCCTTCGGCGTCGATGAACTCTCGGATTGCCGGGTTCGAGCGCACCGCATCTTCAATTTGCTGTTTCTGCATCAGCATCTGCGCCGCTGATTTGAACTTCTCATGCTCGATCAGCCGGTTCACCAATTCGGCGCGCGGATCTTCTTGTTCTTCAGACGCAGAGGCGGGATCCCGCGGCAGCAGCATCTTTGACTTGATGTGAATCAGCACCGCGGCCATGTAGATGAATTCGGCGGCGACGTTTACATCCAGCTCGCGAAGCTTCTCGACGTAAGCGAGATATTGGGCTGTGATCTTAGCGATCGGAATGTCGTAAATGTCGATATCCTGCTTGCGGACCAGATCCAGTAGCAGGTCAAGCGGACCTTCATAAACGCTGCTGACCGCAACTGAAAAAGGGAAGTCGTTGGCCTCTCTTTTTGTAGCTGTGGGCGCATCCCCCGAAACAGGAGCAGCAGGAAAATCGTGAACGACTTTGGCGTGTTCCGGCACTGCGGGTTACTTCGCTCCTTGGGCGTTGGTGGGCGCTTCGTAATCCAGCGACATTTTCATGGCTTCGCGTACTTCGTTCATTGTGGCTGAAGCGACTCTTCGCGCGCGTTCTGAACCTGCTTCAAGGATATCCCAGGCGAGCCGCGGATTGTCCTCGTATTTTTTTCGCTTTTCCTGCATAGGCTTGAGAATCTGTACTAACGAGTCAGCAGCCCAGCCTTTGCATTCAATGCAGCCGATCCCGGCTGAGCGGCACCCGGCATCGACTTTGGCGTTGGTTTCACGATCACTGAATATCTTGTGCAAATCTCCAACCGGACAAACGTCTGGATTTCCGGGATCGCTGCGGCGCACGCGCGCGGGGTCGGTCACCATGGTCTTGAGTTTTTGGCGGACGACCGGCTCGGGATCGGTGAGCAGAATTGTGTTCCCGTACGATTTCGACATCTTGCGGCCGTCGGTTCCGGGAAGCTTGGCTGCCGGGGTGAGCAGCGGCTGCGGCTCGGGAAACACTGCCGCTCCCCGCAGGGAATAGAACATATTGAAACGCCGCGCGATTTCGCGAGTCAGCTCGACGTGAGGGACCTGGTCCTCGCCGACGGGGACAAAGTCGCCTTTGTAAATCATGATATCGGCTGCCTGCAGCACGGGATATCCGAGGAACCCATACGTGCCCAGATCCTTTTCTTTAATATTCTCGCGCTGTTCTTTGTAGGTAGGCACGCGTTCCAGCCAGCCCAGCGGCGTGATCATAGAAAGCAGCAAATGCAACTCAGCATGCTGCGGTACGTGCGACTGAATGAACATAGTGCATCGGTCGGGATCAAGGCCGGCGGCAAGCCAATCCAAGAGCACTTCGAGCGAGTTCTGCTTCACTTGCGAGGTGTCGGCGTAGTCGGTGGTCAGGGCGTGCCAATCGGCAATAAAAAAGAAGCAGTCGAACTGATCCTGCATGCGCACCCAGTTGTCGAGCGCGCCCACAAAATTTCCCAGGTGCAGCTTGCCGGTGGACCGCATACCGCTCAAGACCCGTTTTGGTAGAGTTCGCGAGGCCATCACAGTCGCACCAACACTGAGTTAAATGCGTCGATAACGGGAAAAATCAGGTGGCCTAGGAGTCCTCCTCCGAGGTAGATAAGGGCCAGCAGGCCGAGCCATCCGACCGTGTCATAAACCCGCTGGGCAGAGGCTGGCAGCAGGTGACGCAGAACGTGACTGCCATCGAGCGGTGGAACGGGAATGAGATTAAAGACAGCCAACACAATATTTATGATGGCCAATTCGTACAGAAAAAGACTTATTGGCATCAAGACCGAGGTGGTTTGAGCAGCGAGCAAGTCGAGGCGGTTTGGATAAACAAGCGGGAGGAGATGAATGATAGATCTTCCCAACCCGGAGACCAGCGCAATTATCCCCAGCAACACAGCTGTCGCGGCCACCACGGCGAAGTTGCTGATGGGCCCGACTATGGACGTCAAAATGTCATCCAGCACCGGATTGCGAAAATTTCGGGGATCGACCGGCGTTGGTTTTGCCCAACCCAGCATAGGGATGTGAGCAATCACCGCGACCAACGGCAGCAACACAGTTCCGACGGGATCAATATGCTTGATCGGATTCAGCGTGATTCGCCCCAGCATTCGTGCGGTGGGATCGCCGCGCAGGTTTGCCATCCACGCATGTGCCGATTCGTGAACGCTGATGGCGAACACAAACGCAATAATCTGGAACAGGATGTCAACGTGTTGAAGGGTCATTCCTAATTAATATTAATGAGCGCCCCAGTCCGCGCACCAGGCTGATCGAGGAACCGCAGGAGTCACCAGAAGTCGATAGTAACATGCAAGACTGGTGCGGCGAACCCGCACGCTTGCACCCCCGTGTGTTCTGCTCTACTCGGGTTTCTGCGGCGGGGCAATGGTCTTGACCTTGATGGTTTTTGCGGGCACGCCCGCTACGACGTGATAAGGCGGAACGTCCTTCGATGCCACGCCGATTGAGCCGACCATCCCATGCTCGCCGACATTCACGCCGCTCAACACAGTCGCGTGGTAAGTCACGCGCGCACGAGGCCCGATTTCTGTTTTGTGGTTAGAGATGATCATGCCGTCATTCAAATCGTGAGAATGGGTATAGACGTTCGCGTAATCAGAAATTGAACTGCCTTCGTGAATGATGAGTTCGCCGCGGTCGTCCAGCAAAACATACTTGTGAATGGTGCAATTGTCTTCCACGGTCAAGTTGTAGCCGAACGAGATTTCCACGCCGTGAAAAATCTTGACGTTCTTGCCGCAGTATTTAAAAACATGACGCGCCAGCATGGCCCGTATTCTGAACCCGAGCCAATGATTCAAGCCTAGCGGCGAGCGGTCGTACATCATCCAAAACCAGATCAGTGGTTTGCGCTCGGCATATTTGGCGGCATCGACGTCGCCGTAATACTCCGGTTCGAGGGTGGCGTTGCGGGGATCGAAAGAATGTGTCAGGGAGCGCTGCGCCAAACCGCCGTCTGGATGCGCGTACGGCCGGCCGAGATAGATTTCATGCAATGTGTCACGGACAACATTGCTGCGGTGCTCCGGATCTTTGTTCGCGAATTCGGAATCAAGACGCTCAATCCATTGCAGGAAATCTTTCTGAGCTTGGGGCGTGGGTTGAAGGTTGCGATATTCGTATCTCGACATGGCTATCCTCGGCGGCAACGTTGGAGCGTTCTAGTTCGAAAGGCATTCACCACTAAGGACACTAAGGTACACGAAGTAAGAGGACGACTGCTCTTAAAGTATTATTTCGTTTCTCGGAGTTCGATTTCAGCGCTCACTTCTGCGTGACGGTGAGCTCGTGGGGGCCGACGGTCGCGGTGTCGATACGGTCTGGAAGCTTGAATTGCGAATCCAAACCTAATTCCGGATATTTAGGCTGGAGAAACTTTTCTACGAATAACTGCAGTACGAAACGCGGTACTTCCATATTGTCGATTGAGACCAAATCGACGTGTACTTGCCCTCTTCCGCCCGCGCCATGAGCGTGCGCCACGACCACGACATCATGAACTCCGCTGAAAATGGAAAGGAGTGGGTTTGAGGAGTGCGATCCCTCGCGAATGCGATCGAAGTCAACGCGGGATCTTCCGCTTATAACTCCGGCTTCGCCCTCGAGCTTCACAGACTGCACTCCGGCGGGCAGTCGCACATTGTCAGATGCCAGATAGGCATTTACCTCCGGTTCGGTAAAGACCGTTGGGGTCTCGTCCGGGTGTGAGGAGCGTCCATTGGACTCGATGTGGTTGAGCTTGCGCTCCATTGACGCAAGGTCGTGAGAGTTGGACTCGCCCGCGGCAGCAAACGAGACACACAGCAATATGCAAATGGCGAAGAATTTTGTTCTCACGGTTTCAGCGCGGCCTGGGTCGATGGGTTTGTGATCGGTGAGATGCGAGTCTGATCCAGCGTGCCGGAAACGTTGTACCCGGTGGAATTTTCTCGCGTCATTTTTAAATCCAAGGCGCCAGCAAGGGAAGCTGTGCCGCTGACATTGAAAACCCCGTCAGTGGTAACGAGTTCCGTGTCTTCCAAAGAAAAATTGCCTTGATGAAGAGCAAGTTGTCCAGAAAAAGCGCTTGCGCTAAGCGGTTCGGCATTTTCGGTGAGCACAACATGCGGAAAGACGCCATCTTTAATGTTGAAGCTAGCGCTCAGTTCGCCTGCATCCAGCAATTCCTGAATGTTCCAACCTGAAGCGTTGAAGCGGTAGTCCGCGGAGCCCGAACCATCGATCCAGTCATTCCGCATAAGCTCGGCAATGGATGCGAGCGATATTCCGTCAAAGCTGCCGCTGCCGGAGTACGTGGGCGGGCGCACTGAAAAATCAGCTTTCCAGGTTGCGGCGGTCTGTCCGCCGAACAGGTTCGCGCGGACGTTTGCGAGAGAGACTTTGCCTTTCTCCAATTCCAAATCGGCGGAGAACCGAGTGCACACTGCATTCCCCAAAGGCAACTTGTCGATCGCGATTGATCCCGTGGCGGTAGTTTCTAAAAAGAATGAGTTGGAAGAGCTGCCGAGACCTAGGAGTCGGTACCAGGGTCGCTTTACCGCGAGCGGATTAAATAACCGATTCAGAGCCACCGCCCTGACTTCCGGCGACCGCAGATGGAATTCAAACCGACAGGATTCCGGGGCCGCGCAGGGGCGCGGAATCAGCACAGAGCCGCGCCAAGTTGACTCTCCCGCCAAAGCTTCCAAATTCTTTATGCGCACCGCGTCTGCGTCGATCACCAGATCTGCGTGGCGGATCTGAAGTGGCGAATTGAGCCCGCGCACCTGGGCATGGACGGAACGAAGTTGTGCAGTTCCGCTGAGACTTGGGGTTGCGAGGTCCCATGCTCCCGCCAAATTCAGGTCGAGCGTCGAGCTTCCCTCGGCAACGACCTGCGGCGCAGGAATCCGCAGCATCCGTGCGGCTTGCAGCAAGCGCTTGAGACCCGCTTCACCGTGGACGGAAGCAGTGTAACCGGAACGAGAAAGTGAGATCTGGGCCTGAACCGGAGTAGGCCTACCCAACGGAACATTGATCGGGCCAATCTCTAACTTAGGGAAATTCGGGAACACGGAAACCACCTGCGGTGCCAAAGCCCGAGCCGCTGAAGTTGACGTGACCAGCGCGAAGGGAACGCGGCCGAGCAGCAATTCAGTTCCGGCCTGAGAACGTAGACGTACTTCCTTGGCCGCACCGTCCCCTTGCATTTGCGTTGGTACAGAAGAATTGCTTTGGCCTAATGAAAATGCAAAGTCCATGATCCCGGTTGCACTCAGGTCTTTGGGAACGGTCTGATTCACGTGGCGGATCAGTTCCAGAGCAGACTGCACGGGCACGCCTTTTGCAATAAGCTTCAGGTCGTAAGATGAGAAGGGAATTCCGACGGCGCTGCCCTTCATCTCCAACGTTCCGTTGCTCGCGGGAGCGCTGCAATCTAAATTCCTCAGAGCCCGCTGATCGGAGTTGTATTCCGCTGCGCATTGAGCAGCGACATTGAAATCTCTTCCGGCGGGCATGTCTTGCCGGCGAAGCTGATCAATGGATGCGTTACTGGTGATCTTTAAGTCTCTCAGTGTTCCCGCCACAGTGCTCGAAAGTGCTACGCTGCCGCGCCAGTCCTGATCCGTTCCAAAAACCAGCCTGGAAACCTGCCCGATCTGCGCCTGTTTCCAGTCCAGCGAAAATTGAATGGGCGTGTCGTACAGCACCGAGGAGCGCTGCCATATTCCGTCGATACTGATAACGCCAGTGTCGGTCAGATTGGCATCGGTCCTGATGGGGCTGGCGCGCATGCGCATTCCCCATTGGTTCTCCGTTTCCTGCCACAGCGAGAAATCGGCATTGGTCAGCGCGAAATGGGTTTTCTCCACACCATTCTTGAAGTTGATGCGCGCGTGCCCGGCCTCAATATAAGGAAATTTCCGGCGGAGTTCTCTCTTGCCGGCAGTAGTAGGCGCGGTAGAACTTTTTGACGCGCGCTCGACCAGATCCTCGAAATTCCACTTGCCCTGCGGGTTGCGGCTCAAATTGAGGCTAGCGTCGCTCAGACTCAGGCTGGAAATCTCGATTCGACCGCGCAGCAAAGAAATGACTCGGAGCCACGCCGCTACATCGGATGAGCGGAGAAGGGGTTCAGCGCCGAACTCGGGATTGTCTTGAATTGTCAGGTTTTCAAGTTCGAGCCCTGGGCGAGGCAAAAAACGGATGTGAACTGCGCCAATCTCAACTCGCCTGCCCAGTTCCATGCTAAGGGATTCTGCCACTTTTCTGTGCAGCAGTCCTACCTGTGGTCGTACCACAAATAGCGCCAGCACCAGCAGCGCCATTAAAGCAATTACACGTTTGGAGAAAAATTTCTTCAACGTACTACCTTGAAAGTGCGTTTCCACCGAGTCATGTCAAAGAAATGCAGCACCACGTGCCCGAGGAAGCCAACCCGGTCGCCCATGCTTTTCTGAAGATATTGATCAGGCGGCGTTTCAAAGGACCAGTAAATGAACATGGGCCGCCCGATGACGTTGTCCTTGGGAATAAAACCCCAGTAGCGGCTGTCGTAGCTGACGTCGCGGTGGTCACCCATGGCGAAGTAGCTGTCGGGCGGTACGACAAGATCGCCATTTTCAATGTGCTGCGGCAGAGTCAATTTCCATTCCGAAGTCGCGTTGCTGTAGTCCGGCGGCGGCACGTTGGGAAAATTATCGCGATACGGATCATACGGATTAAGTCCGGTATTCAGAACATATGGTTCGTCCAGCTTTTGTCCATTGCGATAAACCACGCCGTCGCGCAAGTGAATCCGATCACCGGGAACTCCAATGATTCGCTTTACTACATAAAGGTCCGATTCAGCAGGGGAAAGGAAGACCACGATATCGCCGTGGTGGATTTGCGTATACGGGACAATCGGCTGGATCCAGTGGCTCGCAGGCGCAAACTGCACGCGATTGACGAACACGTGGTCACCGATGAGTAACGTGTTCTCCATCGACGCGGACGGAATCTCAAACGCCTGCAAAATGAAAGTAATAATGAAGAGGCCAGTTACTAGCACTCCCGCGAGTGACGCTAAGAATTCGACGGTAGTTTCTCGCGGCTTTTCTTCTTTGCTCTCTTTCGTCGCCAATCTTATCCTCTTTCTGAAAGGTTACCGGACCCGCCGCAAAGCGCGGTCCCAGCGTGTGATCTGCACCAGGTGACTCATAGCATAGACGAAGCGGGCCAGTTTGTTGCCCTCCGATGAGTCAGCTGCTTCCTGGCTGCGCATGGACCAGTAGATTACCAGCGGCCGCCCAACAATGTTTTCTTTGGGCACGAACCCCCAATAGCGGCTGTCCAGGGAATCGTCACGATTGTCGCCCATCACAAAATAGTTGTCTTCGGGCACGATCAATTGGCCGTTATCCACCAGCTTCCTCATCTCCAGCCACCAGCCTCCGTTCAATCCGGCTACCGGGAGATCGACACGCGGAAAATCGTCGCGGAACATGGATTCGGGGCCGCCATCATGCGGCCGGGAATAACGGGCGTAAGGTTCCAGCATTGGAGACCCATTCACGTACACTCGGCGATTAATCAAGCGGATGCGGTCGCCGGGAATTCCGATGACCCGCTTCACGAAATGCTCGCTGGGATGCACCGGGTAATGGAACACCACAATGTCGCCGCGTTCAACCTTCCGATACGGCAGAAAATGGCTCCAGAAACCGTCGTTTCCAAAGTGCAATTTGTCTACCAGCAGATAATCGCCGGTGAGCAGAGTGTTCTCCATCGACTCTGAAGGAATTTGGAACGCCTGCACGATGAAACTCACTACAAACACCGCGATCACAACCGTCCCCAGGAGCGACTGCAACGACTCCGGCCACCCGGAGCGACGTTCTGCGTGCTTGCGAACCAGGTTCAACGCGGAGCTCCATTGCCGGAAGCAAGATGCTCCAGCACTTGCCGGGCGGCTTCCTGCTCGGCGTTTTTCTTGGTGGGGCCTTCCGCACGTCCGACGAATTCAACTTGGCCGCTTCCAAGCGCCAGCAACCGCGCTTCAATGGTGAATGTTTTCTGGTGCTCCGGGCCGGACTCCTTTACGAGCACATAAGCCGGCTGCGGACGCGCAGTTGCTTGCAGCGTCTCCTGCAGAGCCGATTTGTAATCTGTAACCTTCGCCGCTCTGCCGGTGGAAACGAACTCTTCGAGCTCCGGCAAAACAATTCGCTGAAGAATAAGTGCGCGGGCTGGTTCGAGTCCCGCGTCCAGAAAAACGGCGCCAAGGACTGCTTCCAGAGCATCGACCAGCAGCGCTGCCTTGTTACGGCCTCCACTTTTTTCCTCGCCGCGCCCTAGGCGGAGGTACTTTCCTAATTGGAGCTGTTCGGCGACGCGAATCAAGTGGTTCTTACTGACAAGGTGCGCGCGTAATTTTGAGAGCTGCCCCTCGCTGAATTCTGGAAAGCGGCGGAACAATTCCTCAGTGGTGACCAGCCCCAGCACCGCATCACCCAAAAATTCCAGTTGCTCGTTGTCCCGGGTGCGCTCGCCTGATCCGGGACGCAGCATTTCCGCTTCTCTGGCCTGGGAACTGTGAGTCAGGGCGCGCTCGAGCAATTCGGAAGAAGAAAACGCGTGACCGATGGATTCTTCCAGGCTTGCCAGCTCTCTGATATTTGAGGTCAACATTGCAAAAGACTTTCCGTGTCAGCGGCTCGGTACGGAAGCCGAACCAGGAGCGCCTTGATTGGGCGGCACTGCGGTTTGAGGAGCGGCCTGATTCGGACTCGCCGGTGTGGCTCCCGGCGTCGCACCCCCGCCTGTTTGCCCTAGTAACCGGTCACGCTCGTTTCTCGCCATCCTGCCCAAATCCGTGCCTTCTTGCGTTAATTCAACGGCGCGGTTCGCCTGCTCCAGGGCGTCGGTGTATTTCTTTTGTTGATCGAGCGCGAGCGCAAGGCGCAAAACGACCACGGGATCCGGATTCGCAGCGTCGGCGTCAATGGCATCACGCAGCTTGGCTTCCGCTTGAGGATAATGCTCCTGCTTGTAATAGATGGTTCCGACGATCGCCAGCGCTGTCGAGCGAAGATATTTCTTATATGCATCAACTCTGTCGGGCGAGGTTCCAGCGGGCACGACTAAATCAGTGTCTAAAGTCTTGAGGGCGTGAGTCGCATAATCGACCACTTGCTCTGAGCGCTGCTGGCGATCCAGATCTGTAGGCCCGGTGCGCTCTTCAAGGACTTCAGAGATGCCGATTAGAGCCTCGGGATCGTCTTTATCGATAGCCAAAACCTTTAGTCCCATGTCCATCATTTTTTGCGGGTTGCCGGCACTTTGATAGCTGCTCATCGCCGCCCGGTAAAGGAGGACGCGCACTTCACTGTCGGGAAATTTCGTCGCGAAATCATCGGCAGCCTTTTCCATCGCGTCAGCATTTTGCCCGCTAGCTACGGCGGCCTGATATGCCTTGTATTCCTCTCTGGTTTTTGTCTGAACTGGAGGTCTGCCGCTACTTGGAGTGCCGGCTTGCGGCGAGCTGGATTGCGCCGGCGACTGGGACTGCGATTGCGCAGCCAGGACGGTCGCCGCCAGCACTGTAACCAGCAATGCCGTTGTCTTCATTTCCATTCTCCTGAGATTGCAAGCGAGGCCGGTATCCGAATTCAAAATCACTTGTTCTGGCCATCCGGGTTCGAGTCTTTATCTTCTGTATCTTTGTCTTTGGCATTGTCGGGCGGCTCGTAAGGCTTTTGCAATCCTTGTTCGGCGGCCGCTTTGGCCGCAGGCAGTGACTCGCTAGCGCCCTCGGCAGCTTTGTAATGGGCTACGGCCTGCGCGCGCAACGGCCCGCCGGCCTCATCGTCTTGAAGATCAAAAATTCGTCCCAGATAAATATGCGACCAGGCCACAACTTGAGGCTCGCTGGTCGCCTGCAATGCCTGCTCAAAGTAATTGCGCGCGCCGTCGATATTTTTATTCAGCGAAATCTGCGCCAGAATGAAAAGGGCACGTCCGGGGTCTTCGGTTTTTTCCGCCAGCGCCTGTTTGGCAAGTCTTTCCGCGGTCGCCGCATCCCCGGCTGACAGGCGCTCCTCTGCGGTGCTGAGGAGCTTGCCTTCCTTGGGGCGCTCAAGGTGCAGAATTTCCGGATCGGACACGCTGGCGAATTCGATCTGCGAAGTCTCCTTGACCTGCTTGCGAACATCAATGCCGCCAATCATCGCCGGCAAGGCGTTTCGGAATCCAATATTGTCCTTTTCGAAAGGAATGAGCTTTTCGTAAAAGTAGCGGGTAAGCACGAAACCTTGCGACATGGATTGTTCGACGGCCTGCTCCTGCTCGGCCTGGCTAGCTTTTCTGCCGGCGAGAGTGCGTGCCTCGACTGCCCGGATCACGCATTCAGTCACCAGCAACGAGGCGTCGTCTTTGAACGCTTCATCCATGGGCGAGAGCCTCAGAGCATCCATTAAGGGAGCGAGCGAAACCAGGTTGCCGGCGAATTTTCCGACCATCGGATCCAGCAAATAATGCAGATACGCATGCCGGATCTGGTCCATTTTTAATGCAATGTTTGTGCCGGGAGTGATCACAACGTAATACTCGAGACTGTAATTGCGAGCATTGGTCTCGGACGATGCGCCCATGGGCTCGACGTAGATGGTGAACGTCCGCCCCATGTAGCTGTTCGAAGGTAGCTTGAGGTACAACTCAGTATCGAAAATCATCTTCGACAGTGCAGTGCGATAGCGGTCGGTCAAGTCAGCGTAAGCTGCCGCATGCCGCTGCCACAGATCGTGAATCCCGACTTCGGTGTAAAACTTTCCCAGCAGCGGCACTAGTCCAAGGACGGCGCTTGCATCCGGCGGGAGGTCCGATTCCTTCGCCATTAACGAGAGCGCTGGCGGCGGGTTTAAATAAAGACCAAGCGAGATGTATTCCGAAAGGGTAAGAGCGTCATTTCTCTGTTGATGATCATGGTAGAACGAGCACACTGAGTCGGCGGCGGTTTTGGCATGTTCCGAAGTCTCCATGTTGTGGCCAATTTCGCCGCGAATTGCCATGCGAACAGGATCGGCGGGCGCTAGTTCAGCGTCGTATCCGCAAGTATTGATCGCGGCCAGAACGGTGAATAAAGCTTCGCTGGTATCAAGCGTAACCGGGCTTTGCGCAAGGCTAACGCGGGAACTGAGTGCAGCGACGACGGCCAGCAGAATCGTTCTTTTGAAAGTTGAGAAAGCAGAACTCAGGGAACCCCTCCTGCGCGCGGCGAACTGCTCGGCGCATTGAAAACCATAGCCCTGAAAACAAAGGTTTTGAGAACGATGGTTGTACGAAAAATGGCTCTGACAAAAGTTTAAGATGTTCGATGGCGGGGGTCAAACCGAAGGCGGGCTGGAGGCATTGTTTGGCCACGGACCCGCCACTCGACGCCCGTGTGTCCGCACACACCCAGCTTCTTGTGAACATCACTCAAACGCATATTCAAGAGGCGATTTGGTAGCTGAAGAGCCAAGTCATATATTTTTCTTTGCATCGTTCGGAGCAGAAATGCACCGCCAATGGATGAACCGCTCGTGTATCCGCCCAAGTAGGAAGAATGCTGATTTCCCGGTTGCCAGGCTGTGCACAGGTGGCTTCGGCTGCAAATCCCAGAATCCAGTTCTCGCCTACTCTCTTCCGCGTGTGACATGTATCACAGAAAAATTCCATCATGGAGCCAGACCTCCGAAGACTTTGACGGCCAGCCAGCTTTAGATGCTGAACCAACGCGACGAGTAGAGGTCGATTCACGAGCACGATTCTAAACGACAGGCAGTGAAGATGGAACCTGGCAAGCTCGCCGGGAGAGGGCGCCTTCGCAGCCCCGTTCCCGAGGCTGAGTGGCTTGGGCCGCTTCGAGCCGTGTGCTAACCTGAAAATGCCTTTCTTGGCCGGGATGGCGGAACTGGCAGACGCAGCGGACTCAAAATCCGCCGGTGCTTAGCACCTTGGGGGTTCAACTCCCCCTCCCGGCACCACTCACCTGCTGAACCCTCGTAAACAGCGACCCTGAAGGACTAGTCCCTCCGTACCCTAACGCTTTTTTAACGGTCGTACTAACCTCCCCCAAGGAGACCAGTGTGGCGAACCGCAGCGTTACTGTGTGGAAGAGTGTGAAAGTGGACGGGCGCTGGAAGTACTGTCGCCCGGTGATCGGGAAAAACAACAAGATCAAGCCGGACTGGGTCAAAGTGAATGGACACGAGGAGCACCACGAGGAGGGCTGGTACTACATTCACTATCGTGAAGGCGCGAAGCAAGTGTGGAAGAAAATCGGTACCAACGTTGGTGAGGCGGAGCGCATGGCTGAATACTCGTCTGCCCACCTTCACGCGGTGGCTGTAGGCGTCCCCGTACAGCACGAGGAGGCACCCGTGATGGTGAGTTCCACCCTAGCTGGCTATCTTGAGGAGTACAGGCTCTCGCAAAGCAAAGAGTCCTACGCGCTGATGCGGCAAACCTTGGAAGAGTTCGTAGCCTTCAACCGCAAAAACATCGTCAGCCACATTAGCCGTCTGGACTTGCTCAAGTACAAAGAGTGGCTGATGAGTCCCCACCCGCAGCGGATCAACAAGAAGGTGAAAATGCGGACGTGCTCTATCCGTACAGCGGGCGGAAAAATGTTGCGAGTGAATCAATACTTGCGAAGTGTTCTGGGGATTGAGGCCGGCAAAGGAGTGGTCACCGTGAAGGACGCAAAATACGTAGAGCTTGAGCCCGTGGTCTACAGTCAGGCCGAGCTTGACGCCTTCTTCGCCGCGTGTAGTCCGTTCCACCTTGCCGTCTTCAAAACATTTTTGATGAGTGGTTTTAGAAAGCAGGAACTTGAGAGCCTGACCTGGCCTGACGTTTCCTACACGGACGGTACCTTGAAGGTCTGCGCGAAGGAAGGCTTTCGGCCGAAAACTTGGGAAGAGCGCGTGGTAGAAGTTCCCACCGACCTGCTGGAAATTTTGAAGGAACTGCCCCGGCGCGGTGAGCTAGTCTTTGCCAATTCAAACGGACAGAAATACACCCATGCCTGGGACGACTGTAAAGCTATCGCCAAAGTGGCGGGAGTTAAGGACGCTCACCCGCATAAATTTCGCGCGACATTTGCCACGCGACTGTTACAGTCCGGCGTCGATTTGAAAACAGTCCAGAAGCTGGGCGGCTGGAAGAATCTTGAGTCTGTCATGCGCTATTTGGCACGAGCTGAGAGCAGCGCGGTCCGGCTCAAGGTGAATGCCGCGTGGAACGGGAAGCATTAGGTCGGGGCACAATGGCGACATTTGAAGAGTGGCGCGGAAGAATCCTGAGCGCACTGCGACAGGAAGCGAGTCCAAGAAAAGCATTTGAACAGTGCTGTAAGCGCGTAGCTGAAAGAGCCAGTCAGCCTGATTTGGTACTCTCTCGAAACGCTGTCCTCAGATACCTCTACGAGCACACCATGCCATTCTCGAGTACGCGAAGTGAATCCCTGCCACAATTGCGCCGAAAGCGTGGATGGAAAGGAAGAAAAGCGAAGGTTGACTTATTCGTTCGTGCCGCCAACACCATTCATAGTTTGCGATGCAATGGCGTGACCCACCGTGCCGATGCAGTACGACTGGTCTATCACGCCTTTGATGCTCACGGCTGCTACAATCCCGCAGAACTAGACAGCAAAATTAATGACGAAAATGTTAGAAAGCGACTGCCAGATTACGACACGCGAACACAAGACGACCTCCGGGCCAGAGTAGAAACGGGCTGGCCACCTTACGACTTCATCACTATTGAAGTTCCTCCTCCGCCTCGCCGCCGTGTACGATTTGACGAGTAGAAAATCGCAATTCCTTCCGCTGATCCCTCTTTGAATCCTGAAAGAATCGCCTCAGCTCAGCTCAGCCAGAGCTAGAGGATCAACAAAATGGAAACACAAGCGTTTCAGAAGTCTGCTGTACCACCTGTTGTTGTAAGTGGAAAACTACCAGCCAAGCTGGTAGCAAAGCCGATTAGCCCGCTAGACAAATTAGACGAGATGCTAAAGCCAAAGTACCAGAAGCTTAAGTCACTGTACCTGACCGTTGTTAACTGCGACCGTGGTAAGGAACGTCTTGATGCCAAATACCAGGCCAGCCTGAAAGCCTTCGCGGAGCAGTGCTTTGAACTCTGGAAACTTGAACGTGCCCAGGGCAGCCGCAAAGGGAAGGGGCTTGAAGCAGAGCTGAAGAAGCGCGACATACCCAAGGGCCGCGCCTATCGCGCAATGGTGAAGTGCTGCCCGGAATACCGGAAACTCAACCCGCCAAAGGAAAAGCAACTTCGTTCGCAGCGGACGAAGTCGGTTTTGCAGGTTGCTCTGCCGATGGCTGAGCGGGAACAGGACATATTCCAGAAATGCGTGCAACGTGTTGGCGGCTTAGAGAAAGCCACCTTCATTATGCTCAATGCGCTAGTACAGGAGGCCGCCAAGTTGTTACAGGCGGCTCCGAGCACGCTTGTTGATCAAATGGAGGAAGCACAAGAGACGGTGGCGGACAATGATTGATGAGATCGTAGTCACCCCGGTACTCAACCAGGAGCAGCTGGAGTCTTTAAAATTCCAGTTGCTCACTCCCTCACACGGCAAACTGATCGAGCGCAGTACTCGCGTCATGTGCGACGGCAAGATCAAAGCCATGTACCTCTCATCAAAAGACTATCCACTGATTCGGCGGTGGTCGTACAAGATGGCACTGGACGGACTGCAACACCTGAAGTTCAACCCCGCCAAAGATAGCGACCGTCCCATGATTTATCAGACAGAGATCGGCGAGGAATTACTAGCGGGATGGTTGCGCCCGCGCAATCCGCGCCGTGAAGACTGGCTACGCAAAGCTGACCGTGACCAATTCTTTGAAGTGCTAAAACTCTCACCTTTAATGGAGGATATGGAGCGTGCATTGCAGAAGTACATGCCAGAGTACTACCGGCGCGTCCACGGCCCGGTAGTAGTAAACCTGACACGACCTCAAGAAGAACGGCTGAAGACACTTCACAAAGTCAGTGACCCGCACCAGCGAGCCTGGCTACGGGCGGTAGATGGGGAGCGGAAATATCTGTTTCTCGGCACGCACGGATTCTCTACCATCACGCTGAATCACAACATCCTGTTCGGCGCGCACAACGATGGGCGAAATGTTCCCGGCACCTTGGGCTGCCTGACCGCGCTGGGCGAGTACGCGGGCGGTGAACTTTGCTTCCCGCGCCTGGGCATTACCTTTGATCTGCGACCGGGAGACCTCCTGATCGCGGATACAAACCGGGAGTTCCACGGAACTGTGGGCGGCATAGTTGGTAGCCGTTACAGCGTTGTGGCATACCTTCACGAGAGTCTCCTCAATCTATAAGAATGGGCCGTCCCAGCGGCCCTAGTTTTTCCTTCCTGACCAGACATAAATGAATGTGATCGCTAGTTAGTACGCGGTACTACTTTCCCGACCAGGGTAGGAGGAGTTAATGAAACCGATTGCTGCAAAGATACGGGAAATGGTCCTGGCGACTGTGAAGGCCGAGCCAACCCGGCCCTATTACGACATCGCAAAGGACTACAACATCTGCGAGTGGATGGTTCGGAAGATCGCAAGGGACGCTGGACACACACGCCCTCGCGGTGCCGGATCGCCAAGCTGGAAACTGAAGGAAGTCTAATGGATAAGACACCACTCAATATGAAGTGGGCGCTTCGCAAGATGGTGGAGTTTCTACCGCCCACTGGCCCAGACGAAAGCTGGATTCCGCAGCTAGTCCAAACTCTCTGGACGTTCAGCAACGTCTTCTTAGAGGCCGAAGAGATTGATGCGGGCCGCATTCACTTTGACGCTGAGGCGTCTTATGGCCAGTTGGCAGAGGCTATGCGCTGCGACCGAGAGACAGCCAAGTGGCGGTGCCAACAACTGCGGAATCGCTACCCCGGAGTGTTTGATTGGAAGCGGGGGAAGTACAGCTGCAAGTTCCAAGTTCGCCTGGAGTCAGGTAATAGGTTACCTATCTCCGAGTCAGGTAACGTACTACCTATCTCGGCCCATTCGGATTCGAGTCAGGTAACAGGCCACGTCGAGATAGGTAACAGAAGCTCCGAGTCAGGTAACACATTAACCCCTCTGTCGAGTTCTGTCGAAAGCTTTCTGTCTAGTAAAGTAAACGAGAAGACGGACAAGACAAGATCAAACCCCGTAAACCCAAAGCCAACCATTCAAGAGACTACCGCCTCTCGATCTCTCCGTTCCTCCAAAACCATTCAGGAGATTCCGCCCGCCGACCTGGGTCATGTTTGGAAGAACACCGGCAGCTATAACATTTGCCTAGGCTGTAGCTGTACAGGCAAGAGCGCCCGCGCCAAGCAGCCTTGCGCACACGCCTTGGGGTTTGCCGTATGACCGCCCTTTACGAATCGTGTGGGTGCTGGGTGAGGATAAGACTTCTAACGGGGTAGAGTCCTTCGAGGTTGCCGTCTCTACTTCTGCTGGAACTTCTACACAGGTAGCATCACAGATTTCACGCGAGTCTTTAAAGGCAGAGATCGAGGAACTCTACCACACCAACCCCTGGGCGGCCCTAGCCCTGGCGCAGAAACACAATATCAAGTGTGTGATGTACGACGATCAAGTGATCTAACTCCTACTGTGTCGTAATTCCGATCGCACCATTTTGACACTGACACTTTTCGCCAACTATCCCGTCATGGAGGTAGCAAGCCGGAGGAGCACCTGGAGGCTGAATCTGCCCAACTTGGCACCGCAATGGAACCGGTCTAATGTCTGTTCCCGGGCACGCAAACTCCTGAACCTTAAGAGATCCAACGGCTCCGGTTCCGTCAAATACTCCTGTTGTATGTGACTCCAATTGTATATAAGCAAACCCGCGTCCCTGCCGTGGTGCCAGCAGCATGTCTTCGGGGCCGGGCGGCAATTCCTTTGAGTCCTTGATTCCTAAAACAGGAACCGTGTCGGGACAGTCATTTCTGATGTTAACCGTTTTGTGACCGTCCTTGTCAGTTCCTGGGGAGAGTGAAACACAAGAACACCCCGCCGGTAAAGGTGCTCCAAGCCGAGGAGTCTCTGTCCGAAATTCAACCTGAATGGTCTTGGGTACATCGGGCGCTTGCAACTGATCAAGTTTTTGGGATGTACTCCCGTTGTTGTCCGCAGCCTCAACTGAAATTAAAACTGGATCATTGCCGGTACGAGTGCAGTGCACTAGCTTCCACTCCGTTCCAATCTCGCTACCTTCGTAGACGGTTCTCGATGTACAGGTTGCTCCTTTCGTGTACAAATCGGCAACGGTGACGTTTCCGGGAGCATTGAAGCGAGGCACCCATCTGACTTTGAATACAATTTCGGAACCTGAGGGCTCAATATCACTTTCCAGTCCACCTTGCTGCCCTGCGAATTTTTCTTTCATGCATTCAGACCATGCCGTAAGAACCTTTTCGGACGCGACCCTCTTCAGCGTATTCGTATAGTCGGAGTCGGACAACTTAGACGAATTGTCGCCGCAGTACTTGCTACCCATCGTATCGAGTTGCTTCTGGTCATAACCACCACTAGCTCCAAGAAGCTTTCCGGCTATGGGAACGTTAAGCGAGCCTTCGCCACCGCTGCTGCCGTTATGGGATGTGTCGTAGGCTGAGCAAACTGCGCTTTGCATGGAAGAGCGAACGTCGTGGTTTTTTAAGTCCGAATACTGATCCTTAACTCCATCCTGCAAAACGTCCCGGCATCTGTCTTCCTGTCCGGCGCAGACTGCGGTTGACAATAGTAAAACCAAGAAGAGGATGCTGGGGTTCAGGCGGGCGAAGACGTTCACAGAGACCTCCTTAGAGATCGGACGAACGATAGCACACGGACGGGTGTGGGTTCACTAGATTTATCCGAGGCAGAAGCGTTCGAAACCGCAGACGCCAAAGCGATTTGAATCTCATTTGTGGATGCGATCTTTGCCTCCCCAGTATCCTTCCCGAATCATTTTGCGCATCTGGGTTCGCGCACCGGGAGTGAGAAAGACCTCGCGTCCGTCTGGCGAAAGGGCCGTTTGGCCGTTCCAATTTTCCACGTCAGGATTTGGTCGCAAGCCGTTTTTGATTATTCCTTCCCGAACCCTCGGGCGCTCTTTCGCCATGTCACCGAAAACCAAATCTCGGGCTTTCATAATGCCTCCGAAACACGATCAGGGCCAGAACGTAGCGTCCCGGCCCTGAGTCGATTTTCGCGTTGGGGAAAACTTGCAATAAACCTTAGCACAAGCGCAATGCAATTGAGCGGCTTCGTCGGAGAACCGACGGTCACTTGCTGATGAGCAAGGACAAGTAACGCTTCGTGGCATAGTATTCCCAAGCAAGGATGCACGATCGGGGACGCATCGGTACTCGGGTCAAATGCGAGATTTCGGTCAACCTGAATCGCTTGGATTCAGCACATTCTCCTTCCGAGCCGTGTCTGATAATCGTTGTAAACCCTCAGGGATGCGGTGTGCGACTGGGTCGCCAGTTGGAAATCGGAACCCGCGTTCGCTTGGAAGGTCTTCCTGAGAAACGCAGCGTCACCGCGCAGGTAGTGAACTGCATATCACTAGGCGAGTACGAGAAGTTCTGGTTTCTTGGCTTGGCACTAGATGAGCCCGGCAACGTATGGGGAATTGCAACGCCGCCCGAAGACTGGAAGACTTAAGCTCTCCGCGCAGTCGGAAATGGAGGTGCTTTGTATCCCATCGGACTGTCTGGGTTTATTTTCCAGAGTACATTAGCTTGCATCAAGAAAGGGGCATCTCGATGCCCGCAGACGAAGAGTGGCGGATTCTGGCCGAGGAAGCCGCTCAAGAAAAAGACCCGAAGAAGCTGCTGCGAATCATTAGCTCTCTGACCGCTGCTCTAGACAAGCAGAAACACAAGAAGAAAACTGACCCTCGGGATTCAGTCTCCCCGCCTAGCTAGAAAGTAAATCCTCAGCGGTTAGGCGTCGGTCACGATGCGGCTCTATACGTGACCCTCCGTTGTTCAGTTCGCAGACTTCTCGCGGCTGCGCGCCACAAGTAGGGCAAGGGACAGCCTGAATTTGTTCCCGCGTGAGATCTTCTCTTCCACTCAAGTGCATATGTAAATAATGTTGCAGCCTGCTAGGAAAAAATGTTCAATATCGCACATTCTGTTTAAAAAGTTGGGATCGCGTTCACGGACTGCATTACGTCAATCACGGCGGGAGTTTGACACCTTGGGCAACTTCGCATACTTTTCAGCCAGACAGAGGTTCATGCAATGCGAAACTGGCTGGCAAGGCAATATCAGGACATTAAAGGCAATGCCAAGTGGGCACTTCTAGCAGCGGTGTGGTGGCTGATAACCAAATACACGGGGAAGTTGCTTCACACGATACCCAACATGCCAAGCTGGCTGGTCACCGTGATTCTACTTTGTTTCTCGATAGCGGTGTTCCTGTGGCTCGCAAAGAGAGGGATCGGCTCCCGTCAGCCCGCGCCAACGTCCGCGATCACCCGTACGCAGCAGCAAGTCTCGACTTTCCCGACATTGTCAGCGCTCACAGGACAGCAACCGCAGATCACGTTCAACCCAACGGAATTTTTTCGCGTGTCCTATTTCAGTCCGCTAACGGCGGAAATCGAACATAACATAAAGATTGTTGCCCGCAATGCGGAGCCCAATAACCCAGAACTCTTCTACTCGCGATTCATTGGTGTCGGGCTGGTCGCCGCCATGCACGACAGGTCCTGGTACCTCATATTCAAAAGCCAATTGCTAATGCTCACGGAAATGAACCGGAGGCAGGGAGTATTGCCGCTGCCTGATGCTAGGGCTTTTTACACTAGAGCAGTCCCCGCCTGTCCGGGTGTATATCCGGCTTACGCATTTGACCAGTGGTTGAATTATATGAAGGCTGAACAGTTGCTAATCCACCATCCGACTGACATGTTGGAAATCACGCACAAGGGAAAAGATTTGTTGAGGTATTTGGCCCATTGGGGTCGCGACGCAAACATGAAAGCGTGCTGATCGTGAGAAGCGAAGTTTCTCAACTATCAAACCCTCAATTGCGATCAGCCATTCTCGTAAAGCCGCCTTTTCCTCGTGAGGGTTTGGGCGGCTTTCTATTTAGAAGATCAGGCTTGTCTCGTTTACCAACACTGCCTTAGTTTCACGTCTGAATTTCTTCATCCATTCGGCTTTCAGTTCTCGAGCTTTCCAACCGCCTATCTCTACCGGCACTTCGGGAAACTTGAATAGCTCCGTTTGCGCAAAGTGCTCAGCATATTCCTTTGCTATATCGAGAAAACCGATGATTGCGAAGTCGTCACCCGCGAACTCTCCGGGATTTAACAAAGCGTACAACTGGAATAGTCCATAGAACTGCACAATCGCATAGGACGTGCGCGTCTGGCTGTTGCCTTTAACAAAGACGAAATGCGACAGCGGAGGCCGCAGTTTCTCCAATTCTGCATGGATATTCAAGTCAATTCGGACCCTGTCAGTCGTCGGAACCACGCCCAGTAGAAACTCCCTAGCTGTTTCATCTAGTAGTCCTTCGCTGAAGCCCATATGGTCAGCTGCTGCGACCGCCGTCTTGATCGCTAAGCGGCGCACTTCCATGCCGATATTGAGATCAAAGTTGATCGTGGGTATAGGGAAGTCTCGACTGTTGGCAGTGAGCTTCAGCTTCTTGCCAGCAGCTTCTTGCCCGCGAATAAAACCTTGCGCGGCTTTCTTCCCAGAAAACACTGCTTGTTTTATCGCACCCTGGTCGTCACGGTCGAATGAGGGAATAGAAGGAGTCAGCTTTAGATCGCTGTCCATGTCGTGGTCGATTCCCTTAATTTTGACGGCCCGCTTCCAAACAGAAAGCCTTGGAGGGTGAATCCCGCCTCTGCGAATGATTATCACGACGGGAGCGAAATCGTTTGAGAGCGGCCCTTCAAAGGAATGCCCAAAAACGTCATTACACGGTTTGCATGCCCGGATTGTGGTATGGCCTCCGAGAAATTCCGGAAAGATGTGATCGTCGGAGTTGCATTGGCGAATGCCACAGTACGGACACAACTGACTGCTCGAGGACATACCGCAATTAGAGCATATCTCGCTTGTTTAGAAATCTCGCCACTACGCAAGTATTAACCATGAGCGGGTCGAAACCAAGACTGAATTACAGCGCCATCGTCAAGTACCTGCTTGACAACCCAACATGCACCAGCCAAGAGGCCGGTGAGCACTTCGGCTGTGGCGACGTAACTATCCGTGTGATCGCCAAGAAGGAAGGCGTCCGCAAGGAATGGGTGCGCGAGTTCGAGCAAACGCTTCAGCGGTTACAGAAAGTTCAGCAATGACTCGCTGGCTCTCCCGCAGCACGATCTTCGCAGCATTCTTCGCGATCACGTCATTCATTTTGGCGACGAAGAGTTTGCTCACCGGCCAATACGTTGCCATGTGGGGCGCGGTGCAAGCAATGGTTACGGGCCGCGCTATCGCTGAGGACTACCACGAGCGCAACTGTCCGCAATTACGGCAAGGAACGGATGGTGATAAGGGATGATCAAGGTTTCCGCACTAATGGCTACAACCTCCAAGCGGGACGCATTCCGCCCGCGTGCATTGGAGTGCTTCCGGGACCAGCGATACCCGGATGACTGGGAAGTAGACCTAGTAGTCAATGCGCATGAGACGAACACGTTAGGCCGTAAGTTGAACGACATGGTAGAGCAGAGCACCGCTGATTACTTTCTTACCTGGGATGATGATGACTGGCACTCCCCTACTCGTATTGTGCGGCAGATTGCGCCACTGACAACGGGGTACGACTACAGCGGCACCTCAAAGATTTTCTACCACGATGTGGGCACAAATGAGGGATGGCTCTACACCGGTCCGCCTAGAGTTTGGCTTGGGGGATTCGCTTTCAAACGTTCATTGTGGGAGAACTCTCACTTCCGCGACATCACCATTGGCGTCGACACGCGCTGGCAGCAGCTTATGCAACAAGAGTACAAGGCCAAATACTTTGATGTAGCAGACCCGGCGTTGTTCATCGCAAGCAAGCATCCTGGCAATGCCTGCCCCAAGAACACGACTACTTGCGTCTGGAGCCGTGCCCAGCTGCCAGACTTTCCTCGGATACAGGCAGAGACGAAATGAAAATTCTCGTCGCCATCATCACCTGTCATGCCTTTAAGGAGCGAGCCGACGCTCAGCGTGCTACGTGGGCCAAGCATGCGCCTGGAGCGGACGTTCGTTTCTTCTTAGGGCGTGCCGAGCGTGATCCTCTAGCCGATGAGGTCTACCTTGATTGCTCGGACGGCTACGAGGGATTACCGACCAAAACCAAAGCAGTCTGCGCGTGGGCACTTGAGCATCGCTATGACTTGCTGGTGAAGACTGACGATGACTCCTACATCAACATTAATCGCTTAGTTCATGCGGGATTCCAAAAGTACGACTACACGGGACGATTTCGGGCCTCGTCTGGCGGATACAAAGCACGGTATGCGTCGGGATTCTTCTATTGCTTGTCCCGCCGTGCTATGCAGATAGTCGTTGACGCGCCGTTGACCGAAGATCTCGCGGAAGACCGCTGGCTCGGCAATATGTTTGCGCAGCACAAAGAAATCACAATTCATGACGAACAGCCGCGTCTCACCATTGCTAACGACAAGGGCAGGCCGGTTCCGCACTTTGGTCGCGAAGCTCCTACTCCTCGTAACAACATCATCGCTTCTTGCGAATTTACTCCTGCCCAAATGCGCGAGATTCACCGTGCTTGGGAGAATCCAAACGCCACGATTAGCAACCTGAGCGATGTCAGCATCCTGATCACTAGCTTCCTACGACCAGGTTGCTTGCAAAAGTGTCTACAAAGTCTCAAGAATCTGCCTGAATGCCGAGTGATTATTGCGGATGACAGCGGCGACGGAATTCAGGCAGACATCAAGCTACCATTTGACTCCGGATTGCCGGCCAAGCGCAACGCGGGCGTCAGGGCATGCAAGACGAAATATCTGTTGATGGGCTGCGATGATTTTGACTTCGGAACGCAGGAAGCGCGCAATGGCATCATTAAGCTGCTTGAGACGCTAGACAACAACCCGCACATAGACGTCGCGGGTGGCCACGTCAACAACAATTCATACGAAGGATTTCTTCAGCTATTTCCCGGCAGCCATATCAAAGAGACACGTCTGCGTCCGGACGGCAAGCGGCCGTACTACAAAGTTGATCTCACAGTGAACTACTTTCTGGCAAGGACCGAATCAATTCGCAGCTTTCCGTGGGATGAACGCATGCGCATCGGTGGAGAACATTTTGATTGGTTCTGGGACTTGAAACGGGCCAGCAAGTATGTCGTCTGGGTTCCTGGCGTCAACATCAACCAGCTTCCGTACAACGTAAAGAACGAACACCACGACTATGCCAAGTTCCGTGGACGCGCCGTAAATCTAGGCCACAAGATCATGTTGGAGAAGCGTGGCGTGAAGCGGTATCTAGGCTTTGATGAGAAGCTGTAGTGCCAGACAAGCCTAAGCGCGGTTGTAGCCGTTGCGGAGTGCTAACGGACGGCAAGTATTGCCCTGCCCACGCTGGGTTGGTGAAGCAGTATGACAAGGACAGACGCAAAGATTACATCCGTCGTCTATACGACACAGTCCGCTGGCACTGGGTTCGTCTCAATGTATTAGCTAGAGATCGCATATGCGTGCACTGTAGACGCTGGGCAGCGCAAGAGTGTGACCACATAATACCCGCTAAGAAGTACATTGAGCTGCATGGCGGTGACCTGAACCGCTTCTACGATGAGAGCAACCTACAAGGACTATGCAAGTCCTGTCACAGCAAGAAGACTGCAACAGAGGACGGCGGGGGATGGCGCAACTAGAGGCAGCCTTGCCTCCGTATGTCATTGGGGGATATGGGGGTGCCAAATGCCTCCTTGACTCATCTCGACAGCCGTCGCCCAGTTAAATTTACACGCCGCCGAAATTAAATGTCCTTTTCGTTCCACTTATAGAGGCAACATGGCCCGACCACGCACACCAACAACAGTTCTAGAGAATCGCGGAGCATTCATCAACCATCCTGAGCGCAGAGAAGATCGGGCTAACGAACCTACGCCCAACGCGCCTATTAGGAAGTCTGCACCCAAGAGTCTTTCCGTCGAAGAGGGAAAGGTGTGGGGAGAGTTCCTCAAGAAGGTACCAGCCGGAGTATTGGGAGATTGTGACGAGTACTGGCTGGCCATGGCCGTGAGGTTGGAGTGCAAGGAACGCAAGGGGACAATCGGGATCGGCGAGAGAACGCAGTATATGAACCTGCTCAGTCGTCTAGGCATGAATCCATCAGACCGAAGCAAAGTGATGGCCCGCCCGGTAGCCAAGCCGGAGGACGAGTGGAGCGACTTAGACACGCCACAGCAGACCATGTAACCAAGGCCAATCAATACATAGCGGACGTTCTAGATGGCACCATCCCAGCTTGTAAGTGGGTGAAGCTCGCCTGCCAACGTCAACTGAATGACCTGGCCCGCCAAGGGACTGCTGAGTTTCCCTTTCGGTTTGATCCCGCTGCTGCCAACCGAGTCTGCAAATTCATAGAGAAGTTCCCACACATTCAAGGATTCAAAGGCAAGCTGAGGCTTGAGGCGTGGCAGTGCTTTGTCACCACTACGGTGTTCGGCTGGCTACACGCTGAAAGCGAGCTGCGTCGTTTCCGTCGTGTTTATACGGAGGTACCTCGCGGCAACGGCAAGTCCGCATGGACGGCACCCATCGGGCTTTACATGGCCTTCATGGACGGGGAGCCGGGTGCTGAAGTCTATGTCGCGGCTGTCACACGTGACCAGACTGACCACGTCTTCAAGTTAGCCGCACAACCGATGGCGCGGAACACTCCGGAGTTCCTAAAGCGATACGGTGTAGAGGTTCTTTCAAACACCATCGTACAGCAGAGTAGCAACTCCATATTCCGTGCGCTGGCCTCAAAGACCAATTCTCTCGACTCACTCAACATTCACTTTGGGATCATAGACGAGCTACACGCCCACCCTACGCCTGAGGTCTACCAGTCATTGGACTCCGGCACCGGCAAGCGCGACAACTCAATGCTGTGGATGATCACCACGTCAGGTAGCAACCGGGCCGGTATCTGCTACGACCGTCGCGACTACGTAACCAAAATTCTTACTCGCGTCATGCAGGCTGAGACATGGTTCGGGATTATCTACTCGATTGACGATGACGATGATTGGGCCACCGAGGAAGCGGTTCGCAAGGCAAACCCAAACTGGGGAGTATCCGTTAAGCCTTCCGACGTGTTGCCAAAATTGAAAGAGGCGACCCAGCTAGCTTCTGCTGCTCCCAACTTCAAGACCAAACATTTAGACATTTGGGTTGGTGCGGATGCGGCTTGGATGGACATGCTTCGCTGGGGCAAATGCGCTGACCCTACGCTTGAGGAGGAGCAGTTCCTTAAGAAGGACGCCATTCAGGCCATAGACCTCTCCTTCAAGTTGGACTTGACCGCCACCATGAAGGTTTTTTGGCAGGTCCGGCCTACGGAGATCACCGATCGCAAGACAGGGGAGAAAACTACCAAGAATGCTCTTCATTACTGGGTCTTTGGCACCTACTGGACGCCGGAGGCGCGGATTTTGGAGTCGCGCAACTCGCAGTATCCCGGCTGGCGGGATGACGGCTGGCTGCGTACTTGCCCAGGGGAGACGGTTGACTACGACATGGTTGAGGCTTACGTGCGAGAAGAAAGCAAACGGTTCCGTCTCGTAGAAGTTGTGTTTGACCCGTTTCACGACCACACCATTTCAACCCACCTGATCAAAGATGGCTTTACTTGCGCTGACCAATCCCAACTCAAACTATCCGAAGCAATGAAGGAAGTAGAGGCGGCTGTGTACGACGCAAGGTTCCATTTCAACGGTGACCCGGTGCTGACCTGGGCTATGAGCAACGTGGTGGCGCACCGCGACAAGAACGACAACCTGTTCCCGAACAAGGAACGCGCTGAAAACAAAATTGACCCGGCTACGGCCTTGTTCACGGCTATAACGCGAGTAATGGCGAATGCAAGTATCAGTTTAGATGGCGGTGGAGTGACTAGCTTTGGCAACTGTTCACGCTGCGGAGAGCTATGTATAGCGAAGCTCGTTGGCGACAAGCTGGCGTATCTCTGCCCAAAACACGAGGAGTCCGATGCCAAACAAACCAATTAACCGAGTCATAGTAGGCGCACTGTTCGTAGGATTCGCCTTAGTGACGACAGGAGCTGCCCTGATCTACCACCCGCTCGGATTCATCGTAGGCGGTGCTGAACTTATCGCGTTCGCAGTCGTTGCGGGCGCAAAGAAAAGGGAATAAGCAGGCATGGCATCATTCTGGGCTGGGTTCCGTCAGGAGTTTCGAGACGCCGTTGGCGCAATCATTTCCTTTCCGCAAGATTTCTTCGGTGTATTCGGTCTACCACCTTCTGAGTCTGGCGCGATCGTCAACGAGATGTCCGCACTGCAAATTTCTGCGTACTTCTCTTGCGTGCGATTGATCTCCGACGCGGTAGCTACGCTCCCATTGAATGTATACGAGCGGCTTGCAGACGGCGGCGAACGCCTAGCCAATAATCATTATCTCCAGCCCATCCTGCATGACGCGCCTACACAGAGGCTTGCTCCGCTGATGTACGGCAAGCCGGGCAGTCACACTGCATGATGACGGGCAACTGCTACATAGAGATTGACTGGTCAAAAGGCGGGCAGGTTCGTGCGCTGTACCTTCGCTCCCCGTTCAGTACCTTTCCGTATCGCAACTCAGCCGGTGAGCTGATTTATAAGACGCATGACAATCCTAACGGCGCGGAGCGTCCGGTTGAACAAGCTGACATGATTCACGTCAAGGGTCTGGGCATTGACTCCTTGCTGGGTCTCTCGCCAATCAAGTATTACGCTCGCGAAGTCCTGGGCAGCGACATTGCCGCACAGAGCTACGGCTCACAGTTCTTCGCCCACAACGCGACGCCGCAAGGCTATCTATCCGCACCGGGCAACCTTACTCCCCAACAGAAATTAGACAACATGCGCACGTGGCTTGATGCCCACGGTCGCGGCAACCAGCATAAGCCGGCAATTTTGGAAGGTGGCTGGAAGTGGGAGACGACTGCCATTGATCCGCAAGAGGCCATGCTTATCCAGACGCGCGAACTCAACCGTGCGCAGATCGCGGCAATCTTCGGTGTGCCTGAACACATGATTGGCGGCAAGGAGGATAGCAAGGCCAACATGGAGCAGAAGGCTCTAGAGTTCTTGGTCTTCACTCTTCGCCCGTGGCTGAACAAGTGGGAACAGGCTATCAACAGCAAGATCTTCCCGACCTTTGGGAGGACGGCCAACAAATACTTTGCCCGGTTCGACACCACTGAACTAGAACGGGCCGACTACGCCACGATGATCAAGGCTCTACAGATGGCGCGTTACGCCGGTCTTATGGATCGTGACGAGGGCCGTAAGGCACTGAAGCTCAACCCGGCCACTGCGGATCAGAAATTCTGGATGCCGGTAAACATGCAGGAACTGAGAGCCGATGAAGAAGCTCCTGCTCCTGCCACAGGAGGAGGCGTCGGCGGTAATGCTTCGCCCGCGCCTGGTGAGGAGAATAAATCTCTTCGCCATTACTTTGTGACTTCTTTCCCGGCATTTCGTGATGCTTTCGGTCGCATTATCGCCCGAAAGAAGCCAAATGAGGACGATTTCCAGCGGACTTTTAGCCCGGTACTTGTCGGCATCGCGTCAGCCTTGAACTTCAATCCGGGCGCGGAACCGGGTGCCATTGTGCTATCGGAACCCAAGACACAGTTCATTCGCGACTACATCAGCGCAATGCCGCTTCGCGCTAAGGAGTGGCAAGCGGAGAAGGCGGATACACAGGCCACGGATGAATTGGTCCGTGCCATTCAGTACCTCCAAGAGAAAATCAAGCCGGAGCCGGAAGAAAAAGAAATAGAGGAGTCATAACCATGAGCACTTCCCGAGTAGAGTACCGTATCTTCAAGACCGAGATTCGCGCAGCGAAAGACGAGAAACCTCAAATTGAGGGATACGCGGCGGTCTTCAATACCGAGACAGACCTCGGCTACGTCCGTGAGAGCATCGCTCCGGGCGCATTCAAACGTGCCATTGCAGAGAAGCAGGACGTCCGTTGCTTGTTCAATCACGAGCCTGATCATGTGCTAGGCCGTACCAAGAGTGGGACGTTGGCTCTAGATGAAGATGCCAAGGGACTTCACTTCTTGTGTGATCTTCCGGATACCCAGATGGGGAAAGACGTTCGGGAGATGATTAAGCGTGGCGACGTTGACCAGTGTTCGTTCGGTTTTATTGTTCGCGATGAAGAGATCACTTACGACGACGACTTCGCGAAGCGCGTGATTAAAGACGCCGACTTGTTTGATGTAAGCCCGGTGACCTTTCCAGCCTACCCTACGACTTCTGTTGAAGCACGTAGCAATGCGGCAATCTTGAAAGCCTACAAGCGTGACGATGATCCCGACGAGACGCAACATGAAGAGTGCTCCTGCCGCTGCCGTGCTTGCTACGACGGTGAGCATGAGGAACACGGCTTGCACATGGTAGACAGCGCGGCTTGCAGCCACAACATGGACGTTAGCCGTCCGGATGACAGCGATGAGCGCACATTGTATACCGCTGAACAGCGGGCAGCGAAGACCAAGAAAGTCGACGGCGAAGATTTGGGCTCTGGCGCATTTGCTTACGTCGGTGACGCGAAAGATACGTCTACCTGGAAGCTTCCGATTAAGTTCAGTTCGGAAGAGAAGACCAAGGCTCACATTCGCAACGCTCTGGCCCGGTTCAATCAGACTAACGGCATTCCAGCGGATAAGAAGCCTGAGGTACTGGCGAAGATCAAAGCGGCTGCCAAGGAACACGGCATTCACGTGGAAGGCGAAGAGAAGTCAGCCAACCCGGCCCTAAAACTTTCTAAGTCACGTGTCCGCCAGTTACAGGTGGAGTTGTCGCTATAGAGTTTTCTGAGGGTGCGTGAACCAAATGGCCTGGAGCTAATCCAGGCCATTTCTTTTTCCCACTAATCAAAAATTTCCACTATTGACCCCTCTTGTAGACGGCCAACGCGCCGTCTGTCGTTCAAGACGCTGTCCGATGGGACTGGCTCAGGAAGCAAAAGCGACTCCTGAACGATGCGAGTAGAGCAACCGCAAGGCGCGGCTGCTGCTCCCGTGAAAACTTCACCACGGAGAATTTTATGTCCCAAGCATCAATCGCATTGCGTCAGGAACGCGCCAAGCTAGTACAGGAATGGCATGACCTGAACGAGAAGACTTCCTTTACTGAGGAAGCACAGAAACGCGCAACGGAACTCGACAAGCAGCAGGAAGCACTTCGTCTTCGCATTGAAAATATGGAGAAGGTGGACAAGCTTCAGGCCGAGATGAACGAGTCTCGCACCGGTCACAAAGAGACCGCACAGCCGGGTCAGGACGTTGAAGGTCGCCTTAGTCCGATGACATCACAGGACGAAAAGCGTTCCTCCAAAGAGTACAACGCGGCATTTGATGCCTTAATCCGTACAGCGGGCCGTACCGTAGCTCCCATCCTGAACGAAGTCCGTACTTATGCGGCTTTGGATCAGGTAGTCGGTGACGGAAACGGCGAATTCGTCGTGCCAGTCGGCTTCCAGAAAGAACTGGAAATCAAGCTGAAGGCATACGGCGGAATGCGTAATGTTTGCCGCATCATCAACACTTCGAGCGGTAACCCCTTACAGTACCCACGCATGGACGACACTGCCAATGATGGTGAGTGGCTAGCCACTAGCACCACGATTGGACAGGTAAACCCCAGCTTTGATCGTGTAACGTTCACTGCGAACGTAGCATCCTCCAAGCAGGTGTTGGTCGCCATCCAGCTGTTGCAGGATTCGGCATTCGACGTACAGTCGTTGCTGAGCACCGCAATGGGTATCCGTATCGGTCGTCGCGTGAACAACGGCTACACCAAGGGCACGGGTTCCGGACAGCCTAATGGCCTCGTTCCGGCACTAGTCGCCTACAACAGTGGCAGCCAGATCGTCACTGCTGCTGGTGCAAACGCTACCAACAACCCAGGCGCGACCGACCTCAACTCCGTGAATATCATCGATGACCTCGATGCTTTGATCACGAAGGTTGATCCGGCCTACCGTCCGGGAGCTAAGTTCATGGCGCACCAGACCACTCTGGACACGTTCCGTAAGCAGAAGGACGGCTTCGGTCGCACCCTGTGGAACGTTTCAGTGAGCGAAGATGAGCCGGATACGATCTACGGGTACGAGTATCAGTGGAACCAGGACATGGACAAGTTGGCCGCTTCTGCCAACTCCGTTCTGTTCGGAAACTTCGAGCACTACGTCATTCGCGACGTCGGCCCGATCACGTTCTTCGTGTTCCAGGAGACCTACATGGCGAACTTGCAGAAGGGCTACCAAGCCTTTCTGCGTACCGACGGTCAGCTGTTGCAGCCGTCCGCGTTCTCGGTGCTTGAGCACCCAGCCAGCTAATCGGCTGACAACCTAAACAGATGAGGCTCCGGTTCAGTCCGGAGCCTTTTCTCTTTTTGCGCGGTATTCAAACCTATTACAGGGGAATTCTATGAGTGAACAGAAGCAGCGTGAATGCGCGATGGTACAGCCGGTCTACCGGAAAGCGGTTGAGAGCGAACCTACCCGGCAGATTCTCTTTTCCAAGGAACTGCTACAAGATGCTGGCCGGATTAAGCAGGACAATAAGTAATGGCGTGCTCTTGTAACTGCCACAAGGCACCCGGCTATTCAGGCATGTGCATCTGCTGTGCCGAGGGCGGAGTGACTACGTTCTTGGAGCCACCAAGTTCGGACGACCCTAGCGGGGACATGCTCCGCAAATTGCTCAAGAATGAACCAGGGGAGAAACACTAATGCCGGGTATCGTCAGATTTTCTCAGAACACAGTTTGGCCTGTCGCGTTGGATGAGATGAAGAACTATCTCAAGGTGACCAACACGGCGGACGACGACCTTATCAACAAGATTCTTATTCCAGCAGCGACTATTTACATTGAGAAAAACACTGGGCTGACCCTTGCTTCGCGTGACTTCGTTCAGTTTCAGGACTCGTTCCCCTTCTATCCGTACAGCAAGGAGCCTTACGGCACACTGTACGGCATCGGCGCACTGTCTCTGTACTTCGGCTACGGCCCGATTATGCCGACTCCCTTTCCGCCATTCGGCCTGAACACTGGCGAGCGGCTGCCATTCCAAATTGATCTGCTCGCTTCACCGTGTACTAATGTAGACCACATTGACTACGTGGGCAGCGATGGCCAGAAGCACACTATTTATCCGGGCAAGGACTTCATTGTTGATTTGATGAGTACGATTCCCCGCGTGATGCCGCTTCCCGGCTCTGTTTGGCCTCAATGCACTATCGGTGGCAACAACGTACAGATTTTCCTGACCGCTGGCATGCAGAATCAGGACGAGTTTGCTTCGCCTCCGGTGATTGCCGAAGTAGACGTGGTTGCTGGTTCCCCGCCTGATCCTCCGGACCAAATTCTGGAGCAGAAATACGTCAACGGGGTTCCAGAGGACTTGAAGATCGCCATCATCATGATGGTTTCCCACATGTACACCAATCGCGACACAGTAGTAGAAGGTCGCTTGGTCACCCTGCCACACGGTTTAGATCAAATCATCGGCCTGAATAAGGTCTACGACCACAGCTTGGGTCTGCGCTAAGGAGATTGAATGTCCGTCACCACTAGCTATGGAGCACCAAAGCCGGGAGACCTCCGGTACAAGGTGGACATTGTTCAGCCCGACGATTCCGTTGATGACGGCTACGGTGAGCCGGGTACCTCAACGGTAGTTGCCAGTGTTTGGGCAGACGTTCACGACCTCAGCGGATTAGAGATTGTCCGTGCCCAGTTGATCGCTGACAAGGCGACGCATGTGGTCATCATCCGCTACGACAGCACGATTCAATCCTCAATGCGCGTGGTATACGAGGGCCGTACATTTCACATACAGGCCGTGCTTGATGAGGGTAAGCCGTACCGCAAGTTCTGGCTACACCTTCTCTGTTGGGAAGTGGAGTCCATCTAAAATGAAGAAGGGATTACGTGACTTACTGATTGCCGCTCCGGATGTCAACGCTATTGTTGGCAATCGTGTGCGCGTCAACCGGCTACCCGAAGGCACAGACTTTCCCACTATCGTGATCAAGTTCGTTGCTTCGCAGAACATAAATACTCTGAATGGCACCAACGCTACCCAGCAGCGTCTCGTACAGGTTGATTGCTGGGGGAATAATCCCAAAGAGGCGGACACGCTCGCCATTGCGGTACATGCGGTGCTGAATAGCTTCCAGGGCACACTGAGTGACGGGACCTACATCCAAGGCTGCTTCCCCTCCGGCGACGTTGATCTTAACGATGAGGAGTTGCACATTTCCGGTATAGCGATTGACTTTTCCGTCTGGTTCATACCGGGCGAGTTCTTCTCGCCTCCGGTCTAACTTCTCTGAACTTTCTGGTCCCTTTACAGGTTCAATGTTCTTCAAAGGAGAACACTCATGAGTGCATACACAGAAACAGCGGCCCGCATAGGTCTCGGCACCCTCGTCCAGATGGGACAGAATGATGCCCTGCCTCTCGCGTCTCCTCCAGTATTAGAATCTTTTAAGAACGTCGGCGAAGTCACCAACGCGATCAAGTCAGGCGCGAAGGCAGACACCGTTGACGCAACCAACCAACAGTCCATAGACGGCTACCGTGAGTTCATCGGCGGACTTCGTGACGCTGGCGAAATTCAGGTGGACGGTAACTGGATTGATCCGGACGATACACAGCCCGACGGTTTCACAACCCAACAGGATGTTGAGGCACTCTTCAACTCTGGCGCACGTCGCAACTACCGTGTAGTGGTTCCACCACTCGCTGGTGAGGTAGACTCTCCCGGCTGGTTCGCTTTCAAGGCAATCGTCGCGGCTTTCGGTGACTCCACCTACAGCCCGGACAAGCTGATCAACTACAGTTTCAAGCTGAAGATTTCTGGTCAGTACACGTGGGTACCCGCTTAATTTTGGCACGGCAATGCCAATCAGCTTAGGGTGATTCTTGACCGTCCAGGTTCCGGTCACCCTAAGCTACTTTCTTCCTCTCCCCTCTGCCCGGCTTTTCCTCGAGTATTAAATTTCAGGAGACATTCTATGAGTCAAGCACCAGTAGTACTCCGTCGCGCACCTACGGTCGATGTTCAACTTCCCATGGAAAGCGGTGACGCAACTTTCAAGCTCGCATTTGACTTCGCGGCGATATGCAAGGTCAAAGAGAAGACCGGCAAGAGTCTGCTCAACGGTGACATTTGGTCAACCATCGAGGATAACCCTGAGCTGCTTCTCGCAGTGGTATGGGCCGGGTTACAGCTGTATCACCCCGACCTGACCATCGAGGAACTCTCGCACATGCTTCTACCGGCGCGTATGGACGCATATATGTCCGCCGTGCTGATGGCCTGGACTAAAGTTCGCCCAGCGCAGGAGGAAGTAGACCCCAAGCCAGAACTGCCAACGCAGCCGGTAGCAGTTCTGTAACTGAAGACCTGGAAGATTTGTATTGGTCAATGGCGAGGATAGACCTGGGATTGAGTGATGAGGAGTTCCTCAGGGAGACTCCGTACTCATTCGGTTTGCTTTTGAGGCGGGCGGAGTTTGCTGACTTCAAGTTGTGGCGCGGCACGGCGCAAGTGGCTTGCATTTTGGCCAATGTGCACCGCGATAGCAAGAAGAAGCCCGACCCGTTTAGTGAGCTGGACTTCATCCCCTCGCACGTTATCCCTGCGAGTCTGAAGGCCAAGCCAAAGAGATACCTCGATCTGACTCCTCTGGATCAGAGGAAGGCAATCGCGGGCATGTTCGGGCATAGCGTCACCAAGGACGGGAAGATCGTTCCGAGGAAGAGAAAGAAGGAGAAACGTGCAGTCACAAAGTGACCGGATAAAGGAGATCGTGACAGAGCTTGTAAAGGCTCAGAACGAATACTACGCAAAGCAGTGGGAGCTGAGAACCAAGTTGCGTGATCTGTTCGAGTGCGGCCCTAAAACGCCACAGAGGGAAATCGTGAAAAAGGTGATCGATTTATTCCTATTTCCGAATTCATAACAGATGGCAGAAGACTTTGAAGTCACGGTCGAGGGACTCGCGGAGCTAGGCGACGAGCTAGACCGCATGCCTTACAAATTTGCTCAGAACATTCAGCGGGCGGCCTTACAAGCGGCTGGTGAAGTGATGGCTGCGGAGATTGAGGCACGAGCACCTGTAGCTCCGCAAGCAAGCCACCCTGAGTCTGAGCCGGGTGAGTTACGTGACAGCGTGGTTGTAACAGTGCGGCTGGGCAAAGACCTTGACACCAGCGTGGCGCACGTCGGGCCGGGTTACGACAAAGGAAAGTACGCAGGAGAGAAACACACTCAGTCACCCGGCGTCTACGGAAAGTTCGTTGAGTATGGCACTGCGCTGATGGCACCTGAGCCCTTCATGCGGCCCGCGTTTCAGGCGGGCAAAGAGAAGGCTCTGGAAGCATACGTGAAAGTGGTTGATGCGTTGATTGGGTTTTTGAAGAAAGGCGCGGCATAAACATGGGACAAGTAGAAACTGGCGCGGTTGTAATTAACATCAAGGCTGGTCTTACGAACTTCAAGCAAGGCATGGCTGATGGTTCGTCTGTTGCTACCCGTGAGACACGCAAACTGGCGGAGGGGATCAAAGGCCAGATGGCGGAGGCTCGCGGCTCCATGATGCTGCTTGGTGAGGAACTGGGCGTCCACATCCCTCGTCACTTGCAGCGACTCATCACACAGATACCCGGTGTATCTACAC
>Ga0102924_1000580_pt1 | contig 45234 bp, 40 predicted proteins | sample PaiPotPPM11metaG_FD_80116 | JGI IMG/M metagenome (GOLD analysis project Ga0102924, IMG submission 80116) | Iron sulfur acid spring bacterial and archeal communities from Banff, Canada, to study Microbial Dark Matter (Phase II) - Paint Pots PPM... ...
CACCCTCGAGCAGAAGGAGACCCCTGAAGGCAAAGAGGAAACCATCGAGATGGATGCCGAGGTCGTGGAGCCGCTGCCCAACGCCATGTTCAAGGTCAAGCTGCAGACCGGACAGACGATCCTCGCCTACACCTCGGGGAAGATGCGCAAGTTCTATATCCGCATCCTGATCGGCGACCGCGTTCGCGTCGATCTCTCGCCGTATGACCTGACGCGGGGTCGAATCATCTTCCGGTACAAGTAACCTTCCGCGACGATGTCGCCCATCGTCATCCTCTACGCCGCCATCCTCCTGGTGGTCGCGGTCGGGCTCTGGGGCGCCTACCGGGTGCTCGGCACGCCCTCGCGGCTGAGGCCGGTCGACTACGGAGTCGTTCTCGAGGACGTGCTTTCCAGTGTGAGGCGATCGGCCCTGGGGCTGCGAACTGCGCTGAAGGAAGGGACTGACAGTCACCGGCTCGAGGAGGTGGCCGCCGAGAGCCGGAAGATCTTTCAGACCGGCTACTACCAGACGCTTCGCCTGCGGCCGGCCAGCGGACCTGACGAGGCGGCCTCGGTCCGGGAGCTTCTCGGCCAAGCCTGCCAGGCTTACGACTGGGCGAGCCGGATGGTCGGCAGCGAAGGCCTCAAAAACCCGCTGATTTCAGACGCGGCGCGGGCCCTGCTGGAAGCGGGCGACCGGCAGATCAGCCAGGCGGCGCGGCAACTTGCCGAGGTGAAACCTGGGTCCGGAAGTAGCGCACCGTAGCCTCGAGTCCGCCCTCCAGGTCGGTCTTCGGCGCCCAGCCGAGTTTCTCCCTCAGCTTCCCGGCATCGACGACCGATCGCTTCTGCTCGCCGGCAAGCGGCGGCCCATGTTGCTCCGGTTGATCGCTGCCGGTGAGGCGCTTGAGGATTAAGAAGACGGTGTTGATATCGGTCTCCTTGCCGGTGCCGACGTTGAAGGATCCCACCTCGCTCGATTCCAGCGCAAGGGCGTTCGCCTCGGCTACGTCCTTGACGAAGACGAAATCACGAGTCTGGCGCCCGTCGCCATTGACCCGGGTGGGCGCGCCCGCCAGCAGCCGGCGGGCGAAGATCGCCACCACGCCGGCCTCGCCGTGTGGGTCCTGGCGCGGCCCGTAGACATTGGCGTAGCGCAGGGCGGCGTAGGAGAGACCGTGAAGCGCCTGGAACGTGCGCAGGTAAACCTCGCCGGCCAGCTTCGAGGCGCCGTAGGGCGAAACGGGCAATGTCGGGTATTCCTCGGGGGTCGGCGTCAGGTCGGCATCGCCGTAGAGCGCGCCACCGGTCGAGGCAAAGAGAAAGCGCCGCACGCCGTGTCGCACACTGGCCTGGAGTAAACCGGCGGTCCCGAGCACGTTTACCCTGGCGTCGAACAACGGGTCCTCCACGGAGCGCCGGACACTTGCCTGGGCCGCCTGGTGGACCACCGCCTCGGGCTTCTCGATCCGAAAGAGCTCATCGAGCCAGGGCGAGCCGACGTCCATCTGGTAGAAGCGCGCCTTCGGGTTCAGGTTCTCGACATGGCCGGTCGAGAGGTCGTCCAGGATGACCAGGTCGTGGCCTGCCTCGCTCATGCGGTCGCAGATGTGCGAGCCGATGAAGCCGGCTCCCCCGGTTACCAGCACCTTCATCGGCGATGGCTCAGAAGGAAGGTAACGAAGCCCACGACGATCAGGCTCCAGTAGCTGATGATCCGGTCGAGGATGGCGACGGAGAATGCCTGTCCCGAGCTGAGATGGAAAAAGACCAGGACCGTGATGATCCCGCCCTCGACCAGCACCAGCCCACCGGGGAGCGCCGGGATGGTGGTGAGCAGCGAGGCGACCAGGGCGATGAACATGATCTGCGCCAGGTTGAGGGAAACATGGAGGGGCAGCGCCTGGACCACCAGGAAGAGCCGGGCTGACTCGGCCATCCAGACGGTGACCGTCAGCGTCAGCAACAGCGGAACGCGGCCCTGGAAGGCGCTGAGCAGGCCGTGACGAAAGCGGGTGGCGCGCTCGCGAAAGCGCTCGGGAAGGAGCGTCCCCAGCTGCCGGTGGCTGAATCGGAGCAGCAGCAGACCCACGATGAGGGCAAGCGCAAGCACCATGCCCACAACCAGTGCCGGCACGAACCTGGTGGGGACGCTGGAGCGGAAGCTGATGAAGCCGCTGATCACGAGCAAGCTCATCAGGACCAGGAAGTCGAGCGCACGCTCGCTGAAAATGGTCCCCAGCCCCTTGGAGCCCGAGACCTCGGTCTGCTGGCGCAGCAGGTATGCGCGGTAGAAGTCCCCCATCTTGGCCGGCAAAACGCAGTTGGCGAACCAGGCGAGCATGATGATGTGGAAGAGCTCGCCGAAACGGTTCGACTCCCCCGTATTGCGCAGGAGAATTTCCCAGCGAACGGTCCTGACCACGAACGACAGGTAGAAGGCGATGAACGCGGCCGCATAGATCAGCAGGTTTACCTGGCGGATGGCTCGCAGGCTCTCGCCGTAGTCAAGCTGGACGTGGGTGAAAACCACGAAGAGGACGATGGCCAGTATTCCGAAGGAGATGAGCGTGCGAGGGTCGAGGAAGCGGTCTCGCAGCGCGGACCGCTGGGTGCCCGCCTGAGGCGGCAGGGCGGCGGGCTGCATATCGGGGTTCACCATATCAATCGGCGGGCGACCGGCCCTAGTCGGCGATCTTCCGGCGGCGAATGATCCGTTCGAGTAACGGCATCCGGTGCCTGGGCTTGCTCGTCGCCCCGTACTGGCGGCGGACCTGCTCCCGCTCCCTGTCCTCGAGTACCCTCGGCACCCAATCCGATTCGAGCATCGGCGACTCGCCTCCCTCCCAGGTCTTGAGATAGAAGATCCCCTTGAGAGCGGTGAACGGAATGGCCAGGTCCTTCACCTCGGACTGGTCGGGCGAGACGAGCGAAAGCGTCACGCCGTAGCGTGAGGGCCGCATCTCGCGCATGCTGTAGCCACGCAGCACCTCGTGATCGACGAAGTGGATCGCAATTCGCTGGTACATTGTCATGTCGACCTGGCTCGATGGGGCCCGGGAGTCGAGCAGGACGTATTTCAGGCTGTTCAGCGGCACGAAGGCGCCGCGGTTGTTGGTGCCGAGATTGTGAATTCGGGTTTCCACGACCGGCGTATCGAGCTCACCCCTGGGCAGCTCGCCGTGGAGCGTCTCGCCGTCGAGGAAGCAGTAGATGGCATGCGCCACTGCCCCGCATTGTAGACGTCGGTCAGGCCGTCGCCTGGAGAGCCTCCAGGGGTTTTGAGCCCATCAGGCGGCGGATGGCCTCGATCGCATAGTCCACCTCAGCCGCTGAGACGCCCCGATGGGTGACCATCCGCCAACGTTGTGGACTGGCCTGATCGAGGAGTACGCCTTCTTGCCGGCAGCGTTCGATGAACTCGCGCGCCGACAGGGGCGGCTGACAGTTGCCGAAGACCATGTTGCTTTCGATCCGCGAGAGGTCGATCTCGATGGCGGGGATGCCCTGTAATCCCTCCCCGAGCCGGCGCGCGTTGGCATGATCCTCCGCCAGCCGATCGACCATGCGATCGAGCGCGTAGAGCCCGGCCGCGGCCAGCACGCCCGCCTGGCGCATCCCCCCGCCCAGCATCTTGCGACGGCGGCGTGCCTGCTGCACGAAGGCGGCCGACCCGGCGAGCATGGAGCCGACCGGAGCGCTGAGTCCCTTGGAGAGGCAGAACATGACGGAGTCGACGGGTTCGGTCAGCTCGCGGACGTCGACTTGCTGGGCCACCGCTGCATTGAAGATGCGCGCCCCGTCGAGATGAACTTTCATGCCGGCGGCATGGGCGACGCCGGCAACCTCGCGGGTCTCTCTTGCGCTGAGGCATATGCCGCCCTGGCGGTTGTGCGTGTTTTCGAGGCAGAGCAAAGCACTGTGAGGCTCATGAATGTCGGGCTCCCGGAGGGCGGCTCGAACCTGGTCCGGCTTAAGCCGGCCTTCCGGAGTCGTAAGCGGTCGAAGCTGAAGGCCGCCGACAACCGCCGCCCCCGCGACCTCGGAGATGAAGATATGGCTCTCGGCCTCGACCAGCACCTCGTCGCCCGGCTGGGTGTGAGCCAGCAGCGCACAGAGGTTGCCCATCGTCCCGCTGGGTATGAAGAGGGAGGCCTCCTTCCCGACCATCTCTGCGGCGCGGCGCTGAAGGCGGTGAACGGTCGGATCCTCGTCCCAGACATCGTCCCCGAGCTCGGCCGCTGCCATCGCCTGGCGCATCTCATCAGTGGGCAAGGTGAAGGTATCGCTGCGGAGTTCTACCAGGCGCGTCACGCGCTCCATCCTACTGGCCGAGCTGGGCGTAGATAAGCGGGTGAGGCGTGATCACTTCGGTGATCGCGAGATCCGGTTTGCGGGTGATGTCGACCTGCAGCCTGGTTTGCAGGCTGGTGGCGGCCACCTCGGCCGCGGCGTCCAACTGGTCCGGGTCTCCGATGGCGAGCAGGACGTAGGGGGAGGTGACGCTCCTTCCGCCGACCGTGAGCACCTGTCCCCGGGTCTGGATCGGCGTGCTGCTGACGATCCGGTTGCCATTCAGAGAGAAAGCCTCGGCACCCGCGTTGCGCAGGCTGTTGAGGGCGTCCTGCAGCTCGAAGTCCATGATCGAACCGTCGATGTGAATTTCAATCCCCGGGCCGTGAACCGGGACCTCGCCAGCCACTTCTCGAAGTACAGTCAGCTCCTTTTCGATGGTCTTGGAGTCGGTGCCGCCTGCGACCAGCGCCTGCTGGAGGGCAGCCTCCTGCTGGGTCAGGGCCGCGCTCTGCTGGATCAGCTGGTTGTTGGCGCGGTTCAAGTCGTTGATCAGGAGGGCCACGCTGGTGTCGTCCTGGGAGGCCAGCGTTCGGGCGACCACGGCCTGGGAGCGGAGCTGGACCACCAGTAGGAAGCCGAGCGCGAGGGCGATGAGGCTGACTACGATCAGCCGCTGCACCTGGGCGGTTCGATCAGCTGAGGGGCTGTGCAGATTTCAACAGGAAGGTGGCGTCGTAGCGGGGTATGGTCAGCCGGGTGCCGCGCAGCCAGGAGAGCCCGAGCCCGTAGATCCGGCTACGACTCTTGAGTTCGGCCAGCTGGTCTCGGTTGGCGATGGCACGGGTAAGCGTTGCCGGATCGCCGAGCACGGTGACGGTGTAGGGACCGGTGATCCGGCTGGCGTTGTTGAGCAGGATATTTACGCCCGCATAGAAGAAGGATGTCGAGGGAACGACTCGCTGGCCGTTGATTGCGACCCCCTCGGCGCCACTTGCCCAGAGCAGGTTCACGATGTCCTGGAGATCCTGGTAGTGAATCACCCAGCCCAGCGAGCGGTCGGCGGGATCGTTGGGATCGGTCCCATCGTGCAGCGTCACGGTGAGCCCCGGTCCGTGCAGGGCCACGAGGCCGACCACCACCTTCTGATCGTCCAGCTGGGCGTTGACCTGCTGGGCGGCGCTTGAGCGCTGCGCGCTTTCATCCTCCCTGGCCTTGACCTGCGCCTGGAGCCCCTGCACCCGAGCTTTCAGCTGCCGGTTCTGATCCTCAAGCCCATTGACGCTCTTGCGAAGCGCCTCGTCGCGGGCAAAGCGGTTGGAAGGCGGGAGGGGTTGGCTGCGGAACTGCGTGGCGGCAACCCCGGCCACGAGAAAGGTGGCAAGCGAAACGCTCGCCAGCACGGTCATCCGCGGCGTCACGGTGCCGTGTAGTGTAATGAATGCCGTTTTCGAGCACGATCGTCAAGAGGCAGGAGGAACAATGGCTCAAAAGGTAGAGGCTGCCCCCACGAAGGGGTTTGCCGAAGCGGATCCGGGTCACGCCAATCCATGGTTGATCGCCCAGCAGCAGTTCGACATCGCTGCCAAAGTCCTGGGCCTCGACCCGAACATGGGGCGAGTTCTTCGCGAGTGTAAGCGGGAGTTGACCGTCACCTTCCCGGTCCTGATGGACGACCAATCGATCGAGATGTTCAAGGGTTTTCGGGTGCATCACAACATCGACCGCGGGCCCGCCAAGGGCGGTATCCGGTATCACCCGGACGTGACGATCGAAGAGGTCAAGGCCTTGGCGATGTGGATGACGTGGAAGTGCGCCGTGGTCGGGATACCGTACGGGGGAGCAAAGGGCGGCGTCGTTCTCGACCCCAAGCGACTGAGTCGCAACGAGCTGGAGAATCTCACTCGCCGCTACACCAGCGAGATCAGCATGATGATCGGGCCCGACCGCGACATTCCCGCCCCCGACGTCAACACGAATGCTCAGATCATGGCATGGATGATGGACACGATCAGCATGCACGCCGGGCATTCGGTGCCGGCGGTGGTGACGGGAAAACCACTCGGCATTGGAGGGTCCGAGGGTCGCCCGGAGGCGACCGGTCGTGGCTGCATGCTGACCACGATCGCCGCCCTGCGTCACCTGAAGATCCGGCCTGAGGACGCCACGGTCGCCGTGCAAGGAGTGGGAAACGTCGGCTATACGACGGCCAAGCTACTAGCCGAAAAGGGTTGCCGCGTGATCGCCGTGAGCGATTCCAACGGCGCCTGCTACAACGACGGCGGGATCATCCTCGACGAAGTGGTCAGGGAGAAAGAGCTGAACGGACGACTGAGGCAGGCCGTTTGCGAGACGATTACGAACGCGGAGCTGCTCGAGTTGCCGGTGACGGTCCTGGTTCCGGCGGCGCTCGAAAACCAGATTCACATCGGCAATGCCCACCGGATCAAGGCGAAGGTGATCTGCGAGGGGGCCAATGGCCCGACCTCACCCGAAGCAGACGATATCCTCTACGACAAGGGTCAGTTCGTCATTCCTGACATCCTGGCTAATGCCGGTGGGGTGACCGTTTCTTACTTCGAGTGGGTCCAGGACCTCCAGGAATTCTTCTGGGACGAGCACGACATCAACGAGCGCTTGGAGCGCATCATGCTCAAGGCGTTTGATTCGGTGCTTCGCGTCAGCTTGGAGAAAAAAGTCAACATGCGTACTGCGGCCTACGTCCTGGCAGTCGACAAGGTTGCCCAGGCAACGACCATCCGCGGCATCTACCCCTAGGACTCCGGCTTCAGCTCCGCCACCGTTCCGGTGGTAACTCGAACGAGGTCGGCAGGGGTCATCTGGAACACGTGTCTGGGGGTGCCCGCGGCCGCCCAGACAGTCTCGTACTGCATCAGGTCGCGATCGATGTAGGCGGGAAGCCCGGTTGGAAAACCAATCGGAGGTATCCCGCCAATCGCATAACCGGTTGTGGCTCGGACAGTCTGCGCATCGGCTTTGCGTATCTCAGCGCCGGTCAACGCGGCCAGGCGGTCGGGGTCGAGCCGGTTGCCACCTGACATCAAGACAAGCACCGGCGAGTCGCCCGATAGAAAGATGAGGGACTTGACGATCTGACTGACTGATGTGCCGATTGCCGCGGCGGCTTCCTGAGCGGTACGGGTGGAAGCGGGGAACTCCTCGATGCGGGACGGCAGCCCGGCTGCCTCAAGGGCGTTTCGCACCCGGTCAACCGCGGACAAATTTTCGTGCGTCATATGGCCCTTCCCGCTATAATGCCGAGAAACCAGGTCGTTACGAGGTACACGCATACCCCTTGAGATCGTCAATCTCCGCGGTCCGCTGACGTGAGTGTGCGTGCGCCCATCAAGTCGGTTGTGGCACCACCCGCGCAGACCTTCGAGCTGGGCCGCTTCAAGCAGGCCCGTCGGGCCTACGGGTTCGATGAAGTAGCCCTGGTCCCGGGACGGGTAACGATCAATCCCGACGAGGTCGATACCTCTGTTTCCTTTGGCAATCTGCGGCTGGCCGTGCCCATCCTCGCCGCGGCGATGGACGGCGTCGTCGACGTCACGTTCGCCATCGAGGTGGGTCGCCTGGGAGGCCTTGCAGTCCTCAATCTCGACGGCCTGCAAACCCGTTACCCCGATCCCACGAGCATCCTCAGGGAGATCGCGGAGGCACCGCGCGAGCACATCAACGGGCTGCTTCAGAAGGTCTACCAGGCACCTGTCCGAGAGCACCTGATTGCGGAACGGATCACGGCCATCAAGCGGGCCGGGGTTCCGATCGCGGTCTCAACTGTTCCGGCCCATGCCAGCCGTCGGGCGCCCGTTGTCCAGGAAGCAGGCGCCGACTGCCTCGTCGTCCAGGGAACGGTGCTTACGGCCCGCCACATCTCCCGCTCTTACGAGCAACTGTCGTTCGAAAAACTGTGTGCCGCCCTCGACATCCCGGTGCTGGCGGGCAACTGCGTCGAGTACGAGACGGCGCTGGAGCTGATGCAAACGGGGATTGCGGGAATCCTGGTCGGAGTCGGTCCCGGGGCGGCCTGCACGACCCGTGGCGTCCTCGGTGTCGGAGTCCCGCAGGTGACGGCCACCAGCGATGTGGCAGCGGCTCGCGAGACCTACCTGGCCGAGACCGGCCGCCGCGTCCAGGTGATCACGGATGGCGGTATGCGTGTCGGCGGCGATGTCGCCAAGGCCTTTGCTTCGGGCGCTGACGCGGTCATGATCGGATCGATCTTTGCCGGTACGGTGGAGGCCGCCGGCGGCGGCTATCACTGGGGAATGGCCACCCCTGATCCGAACCTTCCGCGGGGCACCCGCATCCGCGTCGGCCAGCGAGGCACCCTGCGCGAGGTGCTTGTGGGCCCGGCGCGGGTCGACGACGGCACCCAGAACCTGGTCGGCGCGCTACGCTCGGCGATGGGTGTTTGCGGCGCCCGGACACTGCCGGACTTCCAGCGGACGGAATTGGTCATCGCCCCCGCGATCCAGAGCGAGGGAAAGCTGTTTCAGCAGGCCCAGCAAGTCGGGATGGGGACATAACCGTCTCCCGTTCGGCGACGCTGGTTGCGGCACCAGTGACCCAGGAGGTCGTGCTGGTACTCGACTTTGGCTCCCAGTACAGCCAGCTGATCGCCAGGCGGGTTCGCGAGGCGGGCGTCTACTGCGAGCTGGTGCCTGGGACAACCCCCTGGGACGCATTGCGAGAACGCTCGCCTCGTGCCCTTATCCTTTCGGGAGGCCCGGCCAGCGTCTACGCCGATGGCGCTCCCTTATGCGACCCGGCAGCGCTCGATTCCGGGGTCCCCGTGCTCGGCATCTGTTACGGCATGCAGTTGCTCGCCTACCAGCTGGGCGGCGAGGTCGCCTCCAGTAACCGCCGGGAATATGGGCCCGCCAACGTGCAGGTGGACGATGAGGCGGGCATCTTCCGCGACCTCCCGGCGGACCTGCCGGTCTGGATGAGTCACGGCGACACCATCGTCAAGCCGCCCGCCGGCTTCCGCAGGCTCGCCCACTCATCGAGCTCGCCGATCGCCGCCATGGGCGATGACGCGGGACGCTTCGGGATCGCGTTCCACCCTGAGGTGATTCACACCCGCCAGGGAAAGGAGATCCTGCATAACTTCCTCTATTCCGTCGCGGGGTGTCGCGGAACCTGGAAACCGGCGGCGTTCATAGAGGATGCGATGCTCGCTATCAGGGAACGCGTCAACGACGGCCATGTGCTCCTTGCGCTCTCGGGCGGAGTGGACTCTGCAGTTTGCGCCACCCTGGTACACCGCGCCGTGCCAGGCCGGCTCACCTGCCTTTTCGTCGACAATGGGCTGCTGCGGCGGGACGAGCGCCGTCGGGTCGAGGAGGTTATGACTCGCCACCTCGGCGTAGAGCTGAAAGTAGTAGACGCGAGCGACGACTTTCTTTCCGCCCTGGAGGGCGTGGTCGATCCGGAGGAAAAGCGGCGGCGCATCGGCGCAACTTTCATCCGGGTCTTCGAGCGCGAGGCGGCGACAATTCGGCAGATCGACTATCTCGCCCAGGGGACGCTGTACCCCGACGTCATAGAGAGCACGAGTCACGACACCTTCGGCGCCCATCGCATTAAGACGCACCACAACGTCGGCGGGCTACCCGCCGACCTGCGCTTCCAACTTGTCGAGCCGCTGCGCTACCTCTTCAAGGATGAGGTTCGCGCCATCGGCTCGGCACTCGGCCTGCCTGACGACATGGTCAACCGGCAGCCCTTCCCCGGTCCCGGCCTCGCGGTCCGCATCCTGGGTGAGGTGACCCGCGCGCGTCTGGAGACGTTGCGAGCTGCGGACTGGATCGTGGTCGATGAGATCAAGGCGGCCGGGCTTTATCGCTCCCTCTGGCAATCATTCGCTATCCTGACGCCGTTGCAGAGTGTTGGCGTGATGGGCGATTACCGGACCTACGGCAACGTGGTTGCCATCCGTGCGGTGCAGAGCGAGGACGGCATGACCGCGGACTGGGCCCGTCTCCCCTACGAGGTCCTCGCCACCATCTCGACCCGGATCGTGAACGAGGTGCCCGACGTCAACCGTGTCGTCTACGATATCTCGTCGAAACCCCCGTCTACGATCGAGTGGGAATAGCCGGCTAGTCTCTTGAAAGTCCTGATCGTTGGTAGCGGCGCTCGCGAGCATGCGCTCACCTGGAAGGCGCTGCAGAGCGAGCTCAGCAGCGCGGTGTACTGCGCCCCGGGGAATGCGGCGACCGGCGCGATCGCCGTCAACACCGATATCCTGGCAACCGAGGTCGATGCCATCGTTCGCTTCGTCAAGGAGCGCGACGTCGGCCTGACGGTGATCGGCCCGGAGGCATCGGTTGCCGCAGGCCTGGGGGATGCGCTTGCGGCGGCCGGGCGCCTTGTTTTCGGCCCCACCGCGGGTGCAGGCCGGATTGAAAGCAGCAAGGCCTTCGCCAAGGATCTGATGGCGCGCAGCGGCGTCGCGACCCCCGGGCACCACGTCTTTGACGACGCTACGCGCGCGAAAGATTTCGTTCGCGGAGAAAACCGGGCTTTCGTGGTCAAGGCGGACGGCCTGGCAAAGGGAAAGGGAACGATTGTTGCCGGCGACGTCGACGAGACACTGCGGGCAATCAATCAGTTGATGGTCGAGCGCAACCTCGGCTCTGCGGCCGACTCGATCCTCATCGAGGAACGGATCGATGGCCGCGAGGTGTCGCTGATGGCGCTGGTCGATGGGCACAACGTGGTGCCGCTTGCCCCTGCCTGCGACTACAAGCGCGCGCTCGACAACGACCAGGGTCCGAACACGGGGGGTATGGGTGGATACTCACCGCCAGGCTTTTTTTCCGAGGCCGACCGGGAATCCGCGGTCCGCTCGGTCCTGGAGCCGGTGGTTCATGCGCTTGCCGATGCGGGCACGCCCTACCGGGGCTGCCTTTATGCTGGTCTCATGGTCTCGCACAAAGGCGTCCAGGTACTGGAATTCAACGCTCGCTTCGGTGATCCCGAGGCCCAGGTGGTTCTCCCGCGCCTCGACAGCGACCTCCTTTCGATGATGGAGGCTGCCGCCCGGGGAGACCTGTCAGGGAGAGCTCCCGATTGGTCCTCCCGGTCGAGTGTTGGCGTGGTGCTCACATCGAAGGGTTATCCCGGAACTTATGAGGTGGGAATGCCGATCGAAGGCCTGGGTCGGATCGAGCGCGACACCTTCGCCTTCCACGGTGGCACCGAGGCGGGGCCATCCGGATACCGGACAGCGGGAGGCCGCGTCCTCACCGTGGTCGCTCTCGGCGATACCATCGCGCAGGCGCGCGATCGCGCTTACAGGAACGCGGAACGAATCCAGTTCGAAGGCGTGACCTTTCGACCGGACATCGCCCGGCGGGAGATCGAGGTGGCGGCGCTTCCATGAGCGAGCAACCGCTGGTTGGCATCGTCATGGGCAGCGAGTCCGACCGGCCAACCATGCAGAAATGCTGCGAGGTGCTCGACGGCTACGGCGTCAAGTACGAGGTCGTGGTCCGCTCGGCGCATCGCGACCCGGAAGGCTGTCGCGCCTGGGCGACGAGCGCCGAAAGCCGTGGCATCAAGGTTCTGATCGCTGCCGCCGGCGGCGCCGCTCATCTGCCCGGTGTGACGGCGGCCTGGAGCGTACTCCCCGTAATCGGGGTACCTATGTCGGGCGGGACGCTCGGTGGTCTCGACGCCCTGCTCTCCATGGCGCAGATGCCCGCCGGCATCCCGGTCGCCACGGTCGCCATCGGCGACGCCGGAGCGCGGAACGCCGCGCACCTCGCAATGGCCATCCTCGCGCTCGGCGATGGCGGGGCTCGCGAAGCACTGGTCAAGGCTCGGGAGGCGATGCGCGCGCCCAAGCCGGGCTAACTCGGTCCAGATCGTGAAGTCGTACGACGCGGCTCGCGAACACGCTGACCTTGACAGCGAAATCGAACGCTTAGGTGCGCAGCTTGCGCTCAGCTGGCCGAAAGAGCTCCGAGCGTTGAAGGCATTCGGGCTGGATGACGCTATGACCATCGTGGATCTCGGCTGTGGACCGGGTCATTCTCTGGCGAAGCTCCGCATTGAGTTCGCAGAAAGCCGGCTCATAGGTGTCGAGCTCGACTCCGACCTGTGTGCCGCCGCTATGGTGAGGCTCAAAGGGCATCCTCGCGTAACGTTGATCAATCGATCGGCGCTCGACACCGGCCTCGCAGCCAGCAGTGCCGATTTTGTCATCGCGCGTCTGCTCTTCCAGCACCTTGCCGACCCGATAGGAGCCGCAAAGGAGGCGTTGCGAATCCTCAGACCAGGCGGTGCCCTGGTCGTGATCGATGTCGATCAGTCGATCTGGGGACTTGCCGATCCGCGAGTTCCTGAGCTTGAGTCCGTGATGCGTCGCTACGCGGCACTGAACGCCGCCGCCGGGCGTGACCGATCGATCGGCCGGAAGCTCTGGCGAATCCTCACCGTTGCCGGCTTCGGGGACGTGCAATCGAACGCGGCGCTGGTTCACAGTGATGAGGTCGGACTCAAGAGCTTCGCCTCCCAGCTCGACCTGGGCCGGCTCACACACCTCGGCGAAGAGGGCGTCGTCTCCGCGGCTGAGCTCGAGTCCGCGCGCGATGCAAGGGACCGCTTCCTGGCGTCACCTGACTCCATCATGATGACCCTCAACCTGCTCGTCTGCGGCCGAAAGCCCCGCGCCTGAGCGAAATTATCCGGGACCCGTAAGGCTCGCGCCCGGTCCTTCGTTAAAGAAAACAGCCAGTAGTTACTACCCTGAAATGCTTGACAGCCCCGGTAGAAATATCGTACGGTCGGACTATCAGTAAACCCGGTAGTACATAAGGGGTACTTACCCAAAGTGCGTATTCGCCGAGTGGTTCAAAAGCGAATCCAGCAGCAGACGGACGGGGTGAATATCGCGGGAACTATCAACGCCGCGGTTAGCGCCAACCTCAACGAACCGGGGGCAGTATCCGAAGTTCGCACCCGGACTACAAACCGAATCGTGCAGCGCGGGGGCACGACCCGGATCGTCAGCGACCAGCGGACCGAGCAGCAACCAACCCGGACACAGGAGGTAGACGAATGAAGGACCGCGAAGAAGTAGGCACGGAGCTGCCGCAGAGAGCCGACGAGGCGACCGACAGGCAGCCGTCCGAGCTTTCCGAGGAGGAACTCAAGGCGCAGGGTGGCGAGGAGCTCCCCGACCGCGAAGCAATGTCCCTGATCGACGCTAATGTTGCCGCACCGGTAAACGTCGCCGCGGCGCTCAACGTGCTTTCCGACAACTCGACCGCCGTGGCGGCAGCGAAGCAGAGCAACGATATCACGCAGAACACCTAGGAGGATCTCAATGGGTAAGGAAATCGAGAAGAAGGAACTCTCCGAGGAAGAACTCAAAGCCCAGGGTGGCGAAGAGCTTCCGGATCGTGAGGCGATGTCCTTGATCAACGCCAATGTCGCAGTCCCCGTCAATGCCGCCGTCGCGGCTAACGTGCTCTCCGACAACTCAACGGCTGTCGCCGAGGCTCAGCAGAGCAACGACATCAGCCAGGGCATCTAGGTACAGGAGGAACTTGAGAATGGCGAACGACCAGCAGGAAGAGATCGTCCCCGCGGGCGACCCGGAGATGGACAAGCCGAAGGAGCAGCTCTCGAAAGAAGAGCTCGAGGCCCAGGGTGGCGAGGAGCTACCCGACCGGGAAGCGATGTCACTGATAAACGCCAACCTCGCCGCGCCGGTCAACGCGGCAGTCGCCGCGAATGTCCTTTCGGATCACTCGACGGCGGGCGCTTTTGCGGACCAGTCCAACAGTATCAATCAGGGTATCGGTGGTGGCTCGACGCCGAAGCTGCCGCCACAACCGGCGTAGCGCAGGAACTGGCAACTGGAGAAGGGCGGCTGGGGCCGCCCTTTTCTTATCCAGGTCTGGAGGGAATCGGACATGATCGAGCCAGCTGAGCGCAGGGAGCAAGGGCGGTCGGCCGCGCCGCCCGCGATCCGTGAGGACTCGACCGCGGTGCTCAAGCTGGCTGACGGGATCGAGCTCCTCGGCGAGTACAAGGGCTCAGGCTTCAAGGAGCCGCCCTACATCGCCCGTCGCGACGACGGCCAGATGATCCAGTTGCCAAAGCTTCTGTTCCTGATCGCAAAGCAGGCTGACGGCCGGAAGGACGCGAACCAAATCGCCACGGACGTGAGCCGGGAGTTCGGCCGGGGCGTAAGCGGTGACAACGTAACCTTTCTGGCCGTCAATAAGCTCCGTCCCCTGGGCGTTCTGGCCGCGGCGGACGGCTCCAGCCCCACGCTGGAAAAGCCGGACCCGATGCTAGCGCTCAAATTTCGCGCCGCCCTCATCCCAAAGGGCGTCGTCAACGGCTTCACCACCGTCTTCCATCCCTTGTTCTGGCCGATCGTGGTGCTTGCGGTGCTCGCCGGCCTGGTAGCACTGGACGGATGGCTCTTCTTCTTTCATGGCGTGGCTCAAAGTGTGCGGAATCTCATCAATGAACCGGTGTTCTTCCTCCTGGTCTTCGCACTCGTGGTGGTTTCTGCGGCACTCCACGAATGCGGCCACGCAACCGGTCTTCGTTATGGCGGCGGCAAACCAGGGGTCATGGGGGCGGGACTCTACATCGTCTGGCCCGCGTTCTACACCGACGTCACTGACTCATACCGCCTGAGCAAGGGAGGCAGGCTCCGTACCGATCTCGGGGGCGTGTACTTCAACGTCATTTTCATGCTGCTCACCCTGGGTGCCTACGTCTTAACCCATTTCGAGCCCCTTCTCGTCGTCATCCTTTTCCAGCAGTTCGAGATGCTCCATCAATTCCTGCCCTTCCTGCGGCTGGACGGCTACTACGTGATCAGCGACCTCACCGGCGTACCTGACATCTTCTTGCGCATCAAGCCAACGTTGCTGAGCCTGATTCCGGGCCGGAAGGCGGATCAAAAAGTGACCGAGCTCAAACCCTGGGTGCGCATCGTTGTGACCTTATGGGTTCTGGCGACGGCAGCCTTCATCCTCTACGCCTACGGCATGATGATGATCCACCTTCCGGCTATCCTGGGGACGGCCTGGCAGTCCCTCTGGGGCCAGATCGGCAAGACGGGCGGCGCATTCGGGCGAGGCGACGCCGTCACGGGAATTTTTGGGGTGCTGCAGGTCACCCTGCTCGTCCTGCCCCTCGCAGGCCTTGGGCTGACGCTGATAGGGCTTGTCAAACGAGTCCTGGCAGCGGGCTGGAAGCGAACGCAAGGAAAGCCATTAGCGCGGAGCGGTTTCACGCTGGTCACCGCCGCGGTCGCGCTCCTTCTCGCGCTCGCCTGGTGGCCGCACAGCAACAACTACCGTCCGATTCAGCCAACCGATACGGGGACGATCCAATCCAGCGTGCAGAACGTCGCCCTGCCAGTTGGAATCGACCGTGTTCTGCCGGTACCCTCGGCGTCGCCGGCTCCCGGCGCAAAGGCTTCGGCGCAGCCTAGCCCTGGAGCCAGCGCCAGCCCCGGTGCCCAGCCGAGTGCCTCCGTTGCCCCGAGTGCCTCGGTCGGCGCGAGTTTGAGTCCACAGGTTTCGCCCAGCAGCAGTCCATAAGAAAGGAGGAGAAATGAAATTGACGGTGCGGTCGGGAACGGTACGAAGGCTGGTCCTCATTGCAGCGGCGAGCGGAGCGATGGCCCTTGGCGGCAGCGCTTCGGCATGGGCGGATGAGGCGCCACCGAGCCAGAACAACTACGCGATTGCAGAGAATCATCGCGATTTCTCGACGCTTGTCCGGACCTCGATGAAAATCGTTTACGTCACCGGTGACGTCACGGCTTTCAATGCGGCTGACGCGGAGGCCAGTTGCGCGCACTGCAGGACGGCAGCGGCGGCGATCGAAGCAATCATCGTGATCGGATCGCCTCACCTATATGCACCCCAAAACATTGCGATCGCCCTCAACACAAATTGCAGCTATTGCGAGACGGCGGCCTACGCTGGACAGTTCGACCTGCAGTACGCCGGCCCCGTGCAGCTGACCGAACGAGGTGAGGAGCAGATCGAAAACCTCCGTGAACAGTTGAACAGTCTTCGTTATTCGGGCCTCTCCGCCATGCAGATCGTTGCTCGGGCAGCCGACATTCGATGGCGGCTGGAAGCGGTTCTCAAGGACAACCTGGTGCCTGCAAACGGCGAAGGCGACCAGCCGGTCGAACGCGATCACTCTTCGATGCGGACGGCCTAGGCTTCACAAGTCTTACTGAACGGGAGCCGGCCGGATCCCTCCGGCCGGCTCCCTTCGGTGCGCGCATAGAATAGTGCGCGTGCCGAAGGTCTTGATAACCGAGACCGTGCTCCGCGACGCCCAGCAGAGCCTGATCCAGGGCCGGCTCAAGCTTCAGCACGTCCTGCCGATCGCCAGGACCCTCGACGATATCGGCTATCACGCGCTCGATGCCTGGGGCGGCTGGACCTTCTCCGCCTCCATTCGGGTCCTTCACGAGGACCCCTGGCAGCGTCTTCGCTCTCTGAAGGCGGCTTTCGTCAAGACGCCCCTGCAGATGTTGATCCGTGGCCAGACCCTGATCTCCCAGGCACACCAACCCGATGACGTCGTCCGCGCCTTCATCGAGCAGGCGGTCCAGGCGGGGGTCTCGGTGGTGCGCCTCTTCGATCCACTCAACGACCTGCGCAATCTCGAAGTTCCCGTCAAGGCCGCCAAAAAGGCGGGCGCCCGGGTCATTGGCGCGCTCGTCTACAGCCCTGGCCCCGTCCATGACCGCGCCTGGATGGTCAATGCCGGCCGCCGCCTGAAAGCACTCGGATGCGACTGGATCGGGATCGAAGACGTCGCCGGCATACTCGGTCCGGACGAAGTTCGCATGCTGGTCCAGGGACTGGTTGAGGGAACCGGCCTTCCGGTGAGCATCCACTCACACTCCACCACCGCGCTCGCGCCGATAACCTACTTTGCCGCGATCGAGGCTGGCGCAACCGGGATCGATACCGCCCTTTCGGCGATGGCCTGGGGTGCCTCGCAACCGGCAACCGAAACCATGGTTGCCGCACTGCGCGGAGGGCCGAACGACACCGGACTGGACCTCCAGCTGATCGGTCAGGCGACGCGCTACTTCGATGAGCTGCACGACGATTACGCCGAGTTCCAGGATCCGATCGCCTTTCGCAATGACGTCCACGTGCTGGACCACCAGTTGCCGGCGCCGGTGCTCGCTGTCCTGATCCGCGCCCTGCGCGAACGCAAGGCACTCGATCGCTACGAGCGTCTGCTGCACGAGCTGGTGCTGGTCCGCGCGGAAATGGGATACCCGCCGATGGCAGCGCCCATCAACCAGATCGCGGCACGCCAGGCGCTGGCCAACACGCTCGATGAAAAGCGTTACCAACACATCGAGCAACCCTTTCGTGACTACATCAAGGGACTCTTCGGGGCGCCCCCCACAGCGGTCGACCCCGAGGTGCGCAAACGGGCGCTGGGCTCATCCGAGCCGATCACGATCCGACCGGCCGACCTCTTGAAACCGGCGATGGACCGGGCCCATCGGGAGATGCGCAAGCAGGGGCTGACGCCGACCGGCCCCGACCAGGTGCTGACCTACATCCTCTTTCCTGCCGAGGCTCCCGCCATCCTGCGGCCGCCGCCGCAACTAGAGGCACAACCCGCTCCGCAGGCGCCAGCGCCGGCAGAGCCGGCGCCGGTCGCGGTAGCTGCCCCGCAGCCTGCACCCGCGTCATCGAACGACGGGTCGGTTCGCGAGTTTACCGTCGAGGTCGACGGCGAGCCCTACCACGTGCGCGTGCGTGGGGAGGGGATAAGCGGACTCTCGCTGCAGGCCGCCCAACCGGCAGCCGAGGCACCATCAGCCCTAACCGCCTCCGGCAACGGGGCCATCCAGGCACCGATGCAGGGCATGGTGGTCAAGATCAAAGTAAAGGTCGGGGATCCGGTCAAGCTTGGCGACGTGGTCGTAATCCTCGAAGCGATGAAGATGCAGAATGACATCGTGGCGACCGCAGGGGGCACCGTACGCGAGATCCTGGCAAAAGAGGGCTCGATCGTCGCGCCTAACGACGTACTGATGACGATTGGCTAGCGTCAGCCGGGTCCTCGTCGCCAATCGCGGCGAGATCGCCTTGCGCGTGATGCGTACCTGCCGCGAGATGGGCATCTCGACCGTGGCGGTTTACGCGGAACCTGATGCCCGCACCCCCCACGTCTACTTCGCCGACGAGCGTGCGCCGTTGACCGGATCCTCTCCTCGCCAGGCCTACCTCGACATCGAGCAGCTCGTGAAACTGGCGCGTGAACACGGTGCCGACGCCGTCCATCCCGGTTACGGCTTCCTGTCGGAGAATCCGGCGCTTGCCGACGCCTGCCTGAAAGCCGCGTTGATCTTCATCGGACCGGGAGCTGCGAGCATGCGGGCGATGGGCGACAAGGTGGAAGCCCGCCGGCGGATGACGGCCGCGGGGGTCCCCGTCGTGCCCGGGTCAGCGGCGTTGCAGGACGAGGGCGCCGCCCTGACCGAGGCCGAGCGAATCGGTTTTCCCGTGCTCGTCAAAGCCGCGGCAGGCGGAGGCGGGATCGGCATGCGCGTCGCGCAGACACCGGAAGAGTTACCGGCAGCCTTCGAGGCTTGCCGCCGGGCGGCGCAAACATCTTTTGCCAGTCCCGACGTCTACATCGAGCGCTATCTCGACCATCCCCGCCACATCGAGATGCAGATCCTTGCTGACGCCCAGGGAAACACGCTTGCACTCGGCGAGCGCGAATGTTCGATCCAGCGACGCCACCAGAAGTTGCTCGAGGAGACGCCGGCGCCCGGCCTGTCCGAGCCTCAACGGAAGGTCATGAAAGAGGCCGCGGTTCGTGCGGCGGCGGCGGTCCAGTATCAAAACGCCGGGACGATCGAGTTCATCGTCGCCGGCGACGAGTTCTACTTCCTCGAGATGAACACTCGGCTACAGGTGGAGCACCCGGTGACCGAGGCGGTGCTCGGCACGGACCTGGTGCGCTGGCAGATCGAAATCGCACGCGGTGAGTCTCTACCCGCAGCGGGCTTCGGCAACCCGCGTGGCCACGCCATCGAGTTTCGAATCAACGCCGAGGACCCGCTGCGCAACTTCATGCCCACTCCGCGCCGCGTCCTACGGTATGCGCCACCGAGTGGGCCCGGCGTTCGGGTGGACTCCGGGATTCGGCCGCACCAGGAGGTCTCCCCCCATTTCGACTCGCTGCTGGCGAAGCTCGTTGTCTTCGCGGAGGATCGAGGAGCCACGATCGGTCGCGGCAGGCGTGCCCTGCAGGAGTTCGTCCTCACCGGCCCCAAAACCACCATTCCGTTCCATCGAGCGATCCTCGAGGAGGCCGATTTCCAGGCCGGCCGCATTTCCACCGGCTTCATCCCCGATCACCCGGGCTTGATGGATCGTGCCCGTGGCTTCGAATCGGAGCCCTCACCGATGGAACCGCTCTATGGCGGAGGTGAGGTCGCCGCAGCCATCGCCGCGGGCATGGTCGCTGCCGAGGGCTGAGGTCAGCCGCCGATCACGAGCGGCGTCGTGTAGGCCTGCGCCACCTGCGTTCCATTGATGTCCGCGACCCCGGTCGTGACCACCATGGAATAGGTTCCGGTCTTGAGCTTCACGTCGAGCGTGACGAGGTGCCCGTCGGGATCGAAGCTGACCCTGGTCTTGACCGGCGAGCCCTGGTTATCTTTTACCAGGATGGTGTCCGCCGATACCGTCTCCGGCTTGAGGTCGGAGTCGAACCGAACCAAGATTTGTTGAGTCGAGCCGTTCTGTCTCACCTCGACCGAGACAACGTTTGGCCCGTGGCCCAGCGGCACGGTGGGCGTGGCGGTGACTGCGTCCATCAGGTACCTCTGGTCCTGTAGCACGACGGTCAGCTGCTCCTCGAAGAAACTGGTTTCGACGTTGTTGCGGGCGATGAAGAGGCGGGCGCCGATCAGGAACTTGTTGGGGCCGGCGAGCTGCACGCTTACCGGGTAATAGCGCGCGAACTGCGCTCCCGGGCTGAGCAGGCTTGAGGCACCGTTCTTGTAGGCCTGCTGGGCGGCCGCATCGAGCTCGGCCTGGGCGCCGCTGAGGTCCCCCTTGATGCGAGCCTGCATGAACTTATCGACCTCGGCAAGTGCCTGGCTTTCCGCGTTGTCCGCCGCGGATGGCTGACCCACGGTCGCCTTCGCGGTCCAGAGAGAGATGCCCCCGGCCTCGTCGGGGCGGCTGAAGAGCACCAGGTCGCCTCGTGGCGACCAGAGAGGATTGGCGTAGTCGCGCTGGTTGCTTCCGAAGCCGGTTGGCGCACTACCGTCGGCGTTGACCAGGAGCAACCTGACATGGCTGTCCGCGCCTGAACCGCTGTGGCTGGCGAGCAGGATAGAGGCCGAGTCAGGCGACCAGTTGAGATCCGACCAGGTCTCTCCCGCAGCGCTGCCGGCAACCTTTCGGGCGGACTTCGGATCGACGCCGGTGTAGAGGTCGGACCCTGCAACCCGCCCGATGCTGAAGGCGAGCTGTCCGTTTGGCGACCAGGAGAAGCCAGTCGCTCCCGCCGGGAGGACCGTCGTGTTCATCGTGCTCAGATCCATGACGACCGGTCCGGCGTCCGTCACCATCGCAAGCTGGAGCCCGGCGCGCGATGCCGACATTGCCCCGGTCACTTTGATTGCGGGCGTCGCGATCAGCGTGCCGTGCAGGTCGACCACTTTGAGCAGGCCCTCGCTCAGGTAGGCAAGCCGTGACGGGCCGAGCCAGACGGCCGCCCGGTCCGGGCGGCTGGAAATGGTCGCGACGGCGGCCGCCTGGACGTTGCCCTGGAGGTCGCGCACCTCGAGTGTGGCATGGTCCGAAATCTCACTCCAGTCAGCGAAGAGGCCTCCGCTAGGGGCCACCGAGGGATAACTTCCGCCGGGCGCCAGGTTGCGGATCAAAGTGCCCTGGGTGCTCATCAGCCAGACGTTCGTGCTGGCGGACCCGGTAGCGGCCGGGGTGGCGGTGGGCCCCGCGGAAGCCGAGGTCGAGGCGGCCGGGCTGGGGGGATCGGCCGGCCGGGTCACCAGCAACTGGCCGTCGGGCGTCCAGGTGGGATTCGAGAGCCGCGACGAGTCGGGTATGCGGTTGTCATAGCCGTAGGTGATCGAACCGCTCTTGAAGGACGGAGGAACCACCGGCGGGACCGGTGCGGGTGCCGTCAGGAAATGGACCACCACCGGACGCTGGACCGGGGGCGCGGTCGCCGCCGGCTGGCTCGGTGGCACGGCCTTGGGCTGCAGCGTGACCTTATATGTGGTGCTGGGCGCAAGCGGATGTGCCGGGGTGATCACGAGCGTCTGGCCATCCCAGTGCTTGGTGAAGGAGGTGGCGGGCTGCATCACGATGCTCTCTTCGACGGCGGTCTTGTCAACCGGGCCGCTGAAGGGGATCTGTATCGGCTCCGCGGTTGCCACGTCCCGCTTCTGGTCGATGGCATGAATGTCGGCCGCGACCGGAGGAGAGGCCGCCGGCTGGACGTGAAGGTAGGCCTCGACACCGAGGACGATGATGAACCCGGCGGCGACGGCTGCCATGGCGGGCGCCATCCCAAGCGGTCCAAGTTGAAACCAGCGCCGTCGAGTCGGGGCGGCCAGCGTCTCCCTGGCCTGGGCCATCAGCTTCGCCCGCAGGTAACTCCGGAAATGAGGATCCAGCGGCGGGGCAGCCGGGCGCGAAGTGTAAAGGAGGTCGATGACCTCCCGGTCCGCCGGATCGCTGAAGAGCTCGCGGAGCTCCGGGTCGTCCATCATGGCGTTCCCAACTCCGCTTCCCCCTGCGGCAATTCACGTCGTAGGCGCTCGACCCCGCGGTGGAGGAGCAGCTTTACCGCGCCCGAGCTCTTGCCCAGGATCACGGCGATCTCGTCGATCTTGCGGTCTTCGCCGAACTTCAGCACCATCGCGGCCCGCTGTTGCTTGGGCAGCTGGTCGATGGCGGACCAGACTCGCCGGCTGCGGTCCCGCCGTACCACCTCGTCGAGCACGGCCGGCTCCCGGCTGGCCATGTCACTGCCCTCTTCGAGCTCGACCTCGCCGCGCTGGCCGCGGTAATGGTCGGCCACGGCGTTGAGCGTGATCTGGTACAGCCACGAGGAGAAGGGGTGGCCGCCGTAGCTGTACCGGTTGATGTTCTTTAGCGCTTTGAAAAACACCTCTGACGTCACGTCCTCTGCCAGGGATTGGTCCCGTACGCGCGAATACGCAAACCGGTAGATCTGCGGGAAATAGCGGTCGTAGAGCGCCCCGAACGCTTCGGGGTCTCGTTTCGCTCGTTCGACAAGTTCCCGCTCTTCAATACTGTCCGGCATCAGGACACCCCACAGGGCGCCCGTTGCAGAGTGAACGGGAGGCGCCCCCCAATGGTTACGTGTCCGCCCAATCTACCAGCCCCTCCGTCCACTAAAGGGGGAAAAGGCGTCCGGGGTTACGGTCCATCAGCGGTTATAATCGTCTGGTCACCGACGGCCCGCCACCCCCCATAAGGAGACCTGCCGCCGTTTGATCCCTCGATACGCCCACCCGGAGATGACCGCCATCTTCTCCTCCCAGGCCCGCTACGAGCTCTGGCTCGAGGTCGAGCTGGAGGTCTGCGAGGGCTGGGCCGAGATCGGGGAGATCCCCCGTTCAGCCGTGGCCAGCCTGCGTCGGGCACGAGTCGATCCCGACCGAATCGCCCGGCTCGAGGAGCGCGTTGGGCACGACGTCGTGGCCTTCCTGGACTCGATCGCCGAGGAAGTGGGCGAGGACGCACGTCACCTCCATCGCGGACTGACCTCTTCGGATGTTCTCGATACCTCGCTGGCGCTCCAGATGGTGCGGGCGAGTGATCTTCTCCTCAACGACCTTGACCGGCTGTCCTCAGCGGTGCGCCGGCGAGCGGTCGAGGAAAGGGAAACCCTGATGGCCGGCCGGACGCACGGCATCCATGCCGAGCCGATCAGCTTCGGCTTCGTCCTGGCCGGTTGGCTGGACGAGCTCGACCGAGCCCGCCAGCGGCTTGTCACGGCTCGAGAGGGGATCCGGGTCGGTAAGCTCTCCGGCGCGGTAGGAACGCACGCCACGATCGATCCACGCGTGGAGGAGAGAGCGCTGGGGCGGCTCGGGCTCCAGGTGGCTCCGGTAACGACGCAGATCATCGCCCGGGACCGTCATGCCGCCTACATGGCCTCCCTCGCGATCCTCGCCGGGAGCCTGGAGAAGTTTGCCACCGACATCAGGCACCTTCAGCGCAGCGAGGTCGCCGAGCTGCGCGAACCCTTTGGGGCCGAGCAGAAAGGCTCCTCGGCCATGCCGCACAAGCGCAACCCGATCCTTAGCGAGCGCATCTGCGGGCTGTCTCGCACCGTCCGGGGCTACCTTCTGACCGCGCTCGAGGACCAGGCGCTCTGGCACGAGCGCGACATCAGCCACTCGTCGGCGGAACGGATCATTGTGCCCGACGCCTGCACGGTGCTCGATTACATGCTGCGCTTGATGGCGGATATCGTTGAAGGCATGACAATCGATCGAGCCCGCATGCGCGCCAACCTCTATCGAAGTGGCGGCGTCGTTTTCTCGCAGCGCGTGCTGCTCGCCCTGGTGCAGAAGGGGATGTCGCGCCAGGACGCCTATCGGGTGGTGCAGGGCGCCGCCCTTAGCGCCCTCGACGGTGGGACGGATTTCCGCGCCGTCGTCGCCGAAGCGCCGGAGGTACGTGAGAAGTTGACGGCAGAGGAGCTGGGGGAGCTCTTCGACCCTTCCTACTATCTCCGCTACCTGGACGTTACCTTTGAACGCGTCGGGCTCGCCACTCCCTCGGTAGAGCACGCGTGCAGATGAGCGGCCTCCTCCTGACCGAGCTGCCGCTGACGCTTCACTCGCGCGGAAAGGTCCGCGACACCTACCGACTTTCAGAGGGTGAGTTGCTGATGGTGGCGACCGACAGGATCTCTGCCTTCGACGTCGTCTTTCCGACTCCAATCCCGGAGAAGGGCCGCGTCCTGACCCAGCTGTCCCGGTCGTGGTTCGCGCAAACCGCCGGCATCATCCGGAACCATCTGGCTCCCGATCAGGCCGTTCCGGAATCGCTATCAAAGCTGCTGCCGGACCTTGCCCTGCGCAGCCTGCGGGTGCTGACCGCGGAGCCGATCATGTTCGAGTGCGTGGTTCGCGGCTATATCTCGGGATCGGGCTGGAAGGATTACCAAAAAACCGGCTCGATCGCGGGCGAGCGGCTCCCGGCGGGACTGAAGGAGAGCGACCGGCTGCCTGCGCCGATCTTCACGCCGGCAACCAAGGCACTGACCGGCCACGATGAAAACATCTCGCGGGCGGAGCTCGCCGAGCGCGCCGGGAAAGAACTGGCGGAGTCGCTGGAGGCCGCCAGCCTGCAGCTCTACAGGTACGGGTCCGATCGGGCGCTGGAGCGGGGCCTGATCCTCGCCGACACCAAGTTCGAGTTCGGCCTCCTGGAGGGGGAGCTGATCCTGATCGACGAAATGCTCACGCCCGACTCCTCGCGCTTCTGGGATCTCACGGAGTACCGGCCCGGTGGCCCCCAGCCTTCCTTCGACAAACAATATGTAAGGGACTACCTGGAGGAGATCGGCTGGAACAAGCAGCCGCCGGCTCCGCCACTCCCGGATGAAGTGGTCGCCGGCACCAGCGCTCGGTATCTCGAAGCGATGAGTCGCCTCACCGCCGCCCCCAGCCTGGCGCGGACATGATCTTCCGGGCGGAAGTTTTCGTCACGCTCAAGCCGGTCGTCAACGATCCGCAGGGAAGCACGATTCGAAGCGGACTGCGCTCGATCGGTTTCGACACGGTCCGCGACGTGCGCTGCGGCAAGTACCTGGTGCTGACGATCGAGGACGCGGATGAGGGAGCCGCCCGGGCGCGCGTCGATGAGATGGCGCGCGAGATCCTGGCCAATCCCGTGATCGAGGACTATCGATTCGAGCTGGAGCCGGTTGCGAGCCCGGCCAGCGCCGGAGAACGGCGGGCTTGAGGACCGGGATCGTAGTGTTCCCCGGCACCTGGAGTGACCGGGACTGTGCTCATGCGGTCGGGGACGTGCTCGAGCAGCCCTATCGTTTCGTAGATCATCGGGAACGCCGCCTTGAAGACATCGACCTGGTGGTCCTCCCGGGAGGGTTCTCCTACGGCGACTACCTGCGCTGCGGCGCGATCGCCCGGTTCGCCCCGGTAATGGAAGCCGTTGCTGCGTTTGCCGACCGGGGTGGCCTGGTGCTGGGAATCTGCAATGGCTTCCAGGTGCTGCAGGAGGCGCGCCTCTTGCCGGGGGCACTCCTCAGGAACGCATCCTGCGAGTTTCGCTGCGAGTGGGTAAACCTGCGCGTGGAGCAGGGCGATACGCCCTTCACTCGCGATTGCCGCCCCGGCCAGGTGCTGAGAATCCCGATCTCTCACGGTGAGGGCAACTTCTACGCCGACCCACCGACTTTGGAGGCGCTGGAGGCTGGAGGCCAGGTGGTGTTTCGCTACTGCACCGCCGAAGGAAGGATCAGCGAGGTGGCAAATCCCAACGGCTCGCTGGCGAATATAGCCGGAATCGTGAACAAGCGTGGCAACGTTCTCGGCATGATGCCTCACCCCGAGCGCGCCTGCGAGGAGATGCTGGGCGGCAGGGACGGGCTTTTCCTCTTCCGTTCAGCGATGCGTGCGCTGCAGGTCGTCGCCGCCTGATGGCGGTTGCGCTACGCCGCTCACGGCTCGCCGGGGTGGCGCTCGATGAGTCCGAGTACGCCGCCATCGAGGCGGCGATCGGACGCGAGCCGAATGAGGTCGAGCTCGGTATGTTCGGCGCAATGTGGAGCGAGCACTGCGGTTACAAGACCTCACGGGCGCTGCTGAAGCAGCTGCCCACGCAGGGCCCAGGGGTCTTACAGGGCCCAGGTGAGAACGCCGGAGCGATCGACATCGGCGACGGGCTGGCTGTGGTCTTCAAGATCGAGTCGCACAATCATCCGTCGGCGATCGAGCCTTACCAGGGCGCCGCCACCGGTGTCGGCGGAATCTTGCGAGATGTCTTCGCCATGGGCGCGCGTCCGATCGCCATCCTTGACGACCTGCACTTCGGCCCTCTTGACGAGGGGCGCAATCGACATCTGTTCAAGGGCGTGGTGGCCGGCATCGGCGCTTACGGAAACTGCTTCGGGTGTCCGACCGTGGGCGGCGCGCTCACCTTTGACCAGGGATACTCGCAGAATCCCCTGGTCAACGCCATGTGCGTGGGCCTCGTCTCCCATGACCGTTTGCGCCGGGCTCGGGCGGACCGGGTTGGCGATCTGATCTACCTCGTCGGCGCGGATACCGGTCGCGACGGAATCCACGGCGCCACCTTCGCTTCCGTCGAGATGGACGAGAACTCCCCGTCCCGCCGTCCCGCCGTCCAGGTGGGCAATCCATTCCTGGAGAAATTGCTCTGCGAGGCATGCCTGCAGCTCAACGAACTGCCCGATGTCACCGCCATCCAGGATCTTGGCGCCGCCGGGCTCACCAGCGCCGCCTGCGAACTCGCGCATCGCGGAGGCCGTGGTCTCGAGATCGACGTGGCGCAGGTCAGCCGCCGGGAGCGAGGTATGACGCCTTACGAGGTGATGCTCTCTGAATCCCAGGAGCGGATGCTGGTGCTGGTCAGGGAGGGCGGCGAAGCCGCCGTACGCCGTATCTTCGACCGCTTCGAGCTGCACGCCGATCGGATCGGCATCATCACTTCCGGCAACCGCGTCAAAGTGCGTGACGGCTCGGCCCCGGTAGTGGACCTTCCGCTCGACGTCCTGATCGACCTCGTGCCACTGCGATCTCCGCCTGCCATCCGACCCGCCCGAACTCTGGCTTCACCAACCGCCGATCTCGTGGAGCCGCAGCGCTTGCTGCTCGACATGCTGTCCAGTCCCAATCTGCGGAGCCGGCGGCCGGTTTACCGCACCTACGACCACCAGGTGCTCGACAACACCGTCATCGGTCCCGGCTCGGACGCGGCCCTGCTGCGTGTGCCCGGGACCAATCGGGGCGTTGCCCTGACGACGGACGGTAATCACAGGTACGTGACGCTCGACCCCTACGAGGGCACCCGGGCTGCGGTGGCCGAAGCTGCCCGCAACCTGGTCTGCACCGGGGCGAGACCGGCGGCGGTGACGAACTGCCTGAATTTCGGGAACCCGCAGCGGCCCGAGGTCTTCTGGCAGCTGCAGGAGAGCCTTCGTGGTCTGGCTGACGCCTGCCGCGAGCTGGGCCTGCCGGTGGTGAGCGGCAACGTTTCGCTTTACAACGAGACCAGCGGACGGAGTATTCCGCCAACCCCGGTGATCGGCATGGTGGGTGTCATCGATGACCTCGACCACCGGTGTGCGGCGGCGTTCCAGCAGGACGGCGACCTGGTCTTCTTGCTCGGCGAGAGCCGTGAGGAGCTGGCGGGCAGTGAATTCCTGGCGTTCTTAAGTCAGCCACTGTCGGGTAAGCCTCCGCTTGTCGACCTCGAGCACGAGTCGCGGCTACAGGCGGCGCTGTTGGAGTGCACCGGCCTGGATGTGCTGCGCAGCGCCCATGACGTCTCGGACGGTGGTCTGCTGGTGACGCTCGCGGAGAGCGTCCTCTTTGGTTCGCGCGGGCTCCGCTCTCCGGCGGTGGTAGGCTCGGTGAGTGCCGCCGCCCTTTACTTCGGCGAGTCACAGGGAAGAGTTGTGGTCAGCGTGGCGCCACGACGCGTCCCCGAGCTGCAAGCCGTGATGGCCAGGCACCGAATCCCACTGCAGGCGCTTGGAGTGGTCGGAGGTGAGTTCTTCCAGGTGGGGCCCGAGATTCACATATCGCTCAGCACGCTTCGCGAGGCATGGGAAACCCCATTTTGAAACGGGACGACCTGATGGCAGCGGAGCGGATGCACGAAGAGTGCGGCCTCTTTGGCGTCGATGCGCCGGGAGAGGAGGTCGCCAACCTCACTTACTTCGGGCTCTACGCGCTTCAACACCGGGGACAGGAAAGCGCCGGTATCGCGGTCAGCGATGGGTCGCGGATCCGCATGCACAAGGACGTCGGCCTGGTCGCTCAGGCGTTCGACGAGGCATCGCTGGAGCAGCTGACCGGCCACCTCGCGCTCGGACACACGCGCTACTCGACCACGGGCTCGAACCGGCTCGAAAATGCGCAACCGATCGTGGTGACGCACCCGCAGCTCGGGACTGTCGCGATCGGCCACAACGGCAATCTCACCAACGCCACCGCACTCCGCGCCGCCCTGGAGCAGGACGGCGTGCGCTTCAAGACCTCCAGCGATACCGAGGTAATCGCGGAGCTCATCGGCCGGACACCGGGGCTGGACCTGGTTTCCGTTCTGCGCCGCTCGCTGCCCCGCCTTCAGGGGGCCTACTGCCTGCTCGTGATGACCCCGGACACGCTCGTTGGCGTCCGCGATCCGCTCGGCATTCGCCCCCTCTGTTTTGGACGACTGCCTGAGGGCGGGGCAATCATCGCTTCCGAAAGCTGCGCGCTCGATACGGTCGGTGCCGACCTGGTTCGCGAGGTCGAGCCCGGCGAAGCCATCGTGCTGGGGAGCGGTGAGCCGCGCGCCGAACAGCTGATGCTATCGGTGCGCAAGGCGACCTGCATGTTCGAGTTCATCTACTTCGCCAGGCCGGATTCGAAATTGCAGGGCCAGTCACTCTACGAAGCCCGCCACAACATGGGCCGCCAGTTGGCGCGGGAAGCACCGGCCGATGCCGACATCGTCATCTCCATCCCGGACTCGGCGACGCCGGCCGCCGTCGGTTATGCGGAGCAAAGCGGCATCCCGTACAGCGAGGGTCTGATCAAGAACCGCTATATAACGCGCACCTTCATCCAGCCCAACCAGCGGCTGCGCAGCGTGGGCATCAAGCTGAAGTTCAATCCCCTCAAGGGGATCCTTGCCGGCAAGCGTGTCGTGCTCGTCGATGACTCGATCGTGCGCGGGACCACGACGCGCAAGGTTGTGGAGGAACTGCGGCACGCGGGCGCCGCCGAAATCCACATGCGGGTCAGCAGCCCTCCGATTCAGTGGCCCTGCTTCATGGGGATCGACATCGCCAGCCGGGCGGAGTTGATCGCCTCGGGCCGCAGTGTCGAAGAGGTCGAGCAGGTGATTGGAGCTGACTCCCTCCGGTACCTGAGTAAGGCTGGACTCTTCCGTTCCGTCCCCAACGTCACCGGCTTCTGCATGGCCTGCTTCGACGGGGACTACCCCGTGCCCGTTCCGGTGCAGCTGGAAATGGACAAGCTGGCCCTCGAAGGAGCGGTCGTGCGATGACCACTTACCGCGAGTCAGGCGTGGACATCGACGCCGGCAACCGAACCGTTGAGATGATCCGGCCGCTTGCCGCGGCCACCCAGGGACCGGAGGTGCTGGCCGGCATCGGGCCCTTCAGCGGTCTCTTCGCCCTCGATACCTCGCGCTACCGCGCCCCGATCCTGGTGGCGAGCACCGACGGAGTCGGAACCAAGGTGTTGCTCTCCATCGAGGCTGGACGGCATGGGACGATCGGGGCCGACCTCGTCAACCACTGCGTCAACGACGTGCTCACGGCCGGCGCAGAGCCGCTCTTTTTCCTCGACTACGTTGCCACCGGTCGGCTGGAGCCGCCCATCATTGCTGAGGTCGTAGCCGGCATGGCGAACGCCTGCCGTAGGGTCAACTGCGCGCTGCTCGGCGGTGAAACGGCCGAGATGCCGGGCGTCTACCAGCCTTCGACCTACGACATCGCCGGCTTCATGGTGGGTGTCTGCGAACGGGACGCGCTGATCGATGGTGGCGACATCAAAGACGGCGACGTCCTGCTGGCGCTCCCCTCCAGCGGGCTGCACACGAATGGCTACAGCCTGGCCCGCCGGGTGATACCAAAACACGCCCTACTTCGGCCGATCGGCTCGGATGGGGAAACCGTGCTCGACGCCCTGCTGCGGCCGCACCGCTCCTACCTGGAGCCCATCCGCCGCTTGCGTGAGGTGGTTCGGGTAAAGGGCCTTGCGCACATCACGGGCGGAGGTGTGGTCGGTAACCTGCCCCGCATCCTGCCGCAGGGCCTGGGCGCACGGATCCACCGAGGAAGCTGGCCCGAGCCGGAAATCTTTTCTTACCTTGGTCCGTTCGTCCCCGACGACGAGATGTGGCGCACCTTCAATATGGGCCTGGGCATGATCGTGGTGGTCGACCCGGCCGACGTAAGCACGGCAATGGAACTGCTCGACCCGGACGTCTTTGCCGTGGGGGAGATCGTTCCCTCCGAGCAGCGGCGGGTCCAGATCATCGAGTGAGCCGGCTGCGGGTTGGGGTCCTGGTCTCGGGCGAGGGCAGCAACTTGCAGGCCCTGCTAACCGCGACGCGCGATCCGATGTACCCGGCGAGGGTGGTGGTCGTCCTGGCCAATCACGACTGCCCGGCGTTGGAGCGAGCTCGCAAGGCAGGAGTAACTCGTGCCGTCTTCCGCTTCGCCGACTACCCGGACCGGAAGACGCGCGACCTGGAGATGGCTAAGTCTTTGCGCTTTCACGGAGTCGAGCTGGTGGTGTGCGCCGGCTACGACGCTGTCCTGGTACCGGCCTTCACGCGCCAGTTTGCCGGCCGCATCATCAACATCCATCCCTCGCTCCTGCCCGCCTTCGGCGGCACCATGGACGCGGTCGCACAGGCGTTGCAGAGCGGCGTTCCGGAAACCGGTTGCACGGTTCACATCGTCACCGACGAAGTCGACGCCGGTCCGGTGATCGCCCAGCGCCGCGTCGCGATTCGCTCCGATGACACCGTCGAGAAACTTCGGGCGCGCATCCACGCTGAAGAGCACATCCTGCTTCCGGTAGTGGTCCGACGGCTCGCCGGGCAGGTCCTGCCGCTGCCGGTTTGAACGCACTCCTCAGCGTCTCCGACAAGACCGGGCTCACTGAGTTCGCGCGCGGTCTCAAGAGCCTCGGTGTCAAGCTGTACGCGACCGGGAAAACGGAGCGTGCTCTGCGGGAAGCCGGCATAGAGGTGAGCAGCCTGCAGGAGCTGACCGGTTTCCCCGAGTTGCTCGACGGCCGGGTCAAGACGCTTCATCCCAATGTCCACGCCGGCATCCTGGCCCGTCGCGATGAGCCGCGCCACCTGGAGGAGCTGGCGGAACGCGGCCTGCAGTTGATCGACCTCGTCGTCGTCAACCTGTATCCCTTCGTGGAGACGGTGGGCTCGGGAGCCAGCGGGCTCGACGTGATCGAGGCGATCGACATCGGTGGTGTCACCCTGCTTCGCGCCGCGGCCAAGAATCACGACCATGTCCTGCCGGTCGTCCGGCCGAGCGATTATCCAACGGTTCTCGAAGCGCTCAAACAGCCGGGCGGTGTGCCAGCGCCTTTTCGACGTCACCTTGCCGCCGTCGCTTTCGGCCACACGGCCGCCTACGACGCCGCCATCTGCGACCACCTGCGATCGAGTGGCGGACAGGTCAGCCTGCCGCAGGACTTCACCATCGGCGGTCACAAGATCCGCGACCTGCGCTATGGAGAGAATCCGCACCAGTCGGCGGCTCTCTACCGGACGGTCGACGGCGGTGGCATCGCAGGAGCAAGGCAATGGCAGGGACTCGAGCTTTCGTACAACAACCTGCTTGACGCCCAGGCGGCCTGGTCGCTGGTTAACGAGTTCCAGGAGCCGGCGGTGGCCATCATCAAGCACGCGAACCCCTGCGGAGTCGCGACGGCGGCGGATGCGACCGCGGCCTTCGACCGGGCGCTCGCCTGCGACCGTCGGTCCGCCTTCGGCGGCATCGTCGGTTTCAACCGACCGGTCGACGCCGCGACAGCCGGCGCTCTCGTGGGAAACTTCCTCGAGGTGGTGGTCGCGCCGTCCTTTGCCGATGATGCCCTCACAACCCTCAAGGCCAAGCCGAAACTCCGCCTTCTGCAACCGGGCGGCGGGGCTCCGTCTATGCTCCTGGACGCTCGACCGATAACAGGCGGCTTTCTCGTGCAGACCGCCGATCTGAGCGGTAAGACCCTGGGCGAGTCCCGAATCGTGACCTCGGTGCAGCCCGACGAGCAAGCCTTGACGGATCTCCAGTTCGCCTGGACTGTCGTCAAGCACGTGCGCTCGAACGCGATCGTGCTGGCGCGCCAGGGCGCCGCCATTGGTATCGGAGCAGGCCAGATGAACCGGGTCGAAGCCGTCGAGCTGGCCGTCCATCGTGCCGGTGACCGGGCAGTGGGTGCGGTGCTGGCAAGCGATGGCTTCTTTCCCTATCCCGATGGAGTCGAGGCCGCGGCCCGGGCCGGCATTCGTGCCATCGTCCAGCCCGGCGGGTCGGTGAAGGACAACGAAGCGATCGCCGCTGCCGAGGCCGCCGGCGTCGCCATGGTGCTGACAGGAGAACGTCACTTCAAACACTGAGTCCGCGAGTTGTCGGTGCTATGCTGGTCGCGGTCCTTCGGGGCAGGGGTGAAATTCCCCGATCGGCGGTAAAGCCCGCGAGCGTCGCGTGACGCATGACCCGGTGAAAGCTAGAGCTCACTCCGGGGCCGACCGTACAGTCGGGATGAAAGAAGGCCCTGGGATGGTTACGCAGCCATCCTGGCGATGCCCCGGCGGCCAAAGGAGATGAGTCGATGGCCGTCCAGACAATCGAGCCGGAGCTCGGCACTTCACGCACCGGGCTGGTGGATCGTTTTTCCGTCGTCCTGATCGGCCTGGCCGCCACCCTCTGGGCCTCAGACACCTACTTTCGCGCCCAGCTCATCGGGCACCTCAAGCCGACGCAGATCGTGGTCCTCGAGGACGCCCTGATCACGCTCTTTCTCGTCGCCTTCCTGGTGCGCGGGATACCGGAAATGCGGCGGCTGACCTGGCGTGGCTGGCTGGCGATGGGGCTGATCGGAATCGGCCCGCAGGCAATCGCGACCATCCTCTTCACGAGCTCCTTTTCCTATGGCCACTACGCGGAAACCTTCGTGCTCCAGCAGACGCAGCCGCTGATCGCCATCCTTCTCGCCTGGATCGTGCTTGGCGAACGGCGTCGCCCGTGGTTCTGGGCGGCGGCGGCGGTAGCGGTCGCAGGGGTGTACCTGGTGGTCTTCGCCCAGAATCTCGCCGCTCCTTTCTCGGATCTTCAGCACGGCCGACTGGAAGCAGGACTGTATGCTCTGGGCGCTGCGGCGCTCTGGGCCAGCGGCACCGTCCTGGGACGCTTCGTTCTCGGCAAGCTCAGCTTTCCCACCACCACGGCGCTGCGCTTCACGCTGGCGCTGCCCGTACTGATCGTCATTGTCCTGGTGCAGAGCGGTCCCTCGGGTTTCAGCCACTACCATGCTGCCGACGCGCTGCCCTTCCTCGGCATCGCGCTCATCCCGGGTTTGTTCGCTTTGCTCCTCTACTACCGGGCGCTTGCCAGCACGCCGGCGACGCTCGCGACCGTGGCCGAAATGGCCTTCCCGGTTGCCGCGACATTTATCGCCTCGGCGCCGCTGCCCTACGGCTTCAACCAGCCGCTCTACCTGCCGCAGTTCCTCGGCACCGTACTCCTGATCGGCGTAATTTTCTTTCTCAACTGGTCGAAAGAGCGACGGCCCCCGGTGATTGTCGTCAAGGAGCCAGCCGCCGCCTAGACCTGGGGAAAACTCCGACAGGCAGCTGTCAAAGATGGCTGCCATAATGCGGGCGGCATTGAAGAAAGAGCGCCGAAACTGGCTCCTTCCCGAACCGCTCCGCGCCCAACCCGGGTTGGAGTCCTATTCGCCGGTTTTTCGACAGATCCTTCACGGCCGCGGCGTGACCCAGGCGCGTCACCTGGACCCCTGGTTGCAGTCGGACCTCAGCCACTCTCCTGATCCCTTCCTCCTCAAGGACATGGCGATCGCCTGCGACCTCATCGGCGACGCGGTTGCGACTGGCCGGCGGATCGCCGTCTACTCCGACTATGACGCCGACGGGGTCACCGCGTGCGTCACGCTGGCCCGCGGCCTTCGTTCGGTGGGCGCCGATGTCGTCACCTACATCCCCAACCGTTTCACCGAAGGCTACGGCCTCAACGGTGAGGCGCTGAAGGATCTAAGCGCCAGGGGCGTGTCCCTGGTCATAACCTGCGACTGTGGAACGAACTCAGTCGAAGTAGCGCGCGATCGGCCGCGCGGAATGCAGATGATCGTCACCGACCACCACGAGGTCGGTTTGGAACGCCCCCCGGTCGACGCCCTGATCAATCCCAAGCAACCCGACTGCGCCTATCCCTTTGACGGGCTGGCTGCCTGCGGTGTCGCCTACAAGATGCTGGTCGCGCTCGAGCGGCGAACCTTTCCCGGCAGGCTCGACCCGCGGGCCTCGCTGGATGCGGTGGCTCTTGGCACGGTGGCGGACGTCGTGCCCCTGCACGCCGAGAACCGGGCGATCGTACGCGCCGGCCTGGCATTCATGAACGGCAACCCTGGCCACGGTTGCCGCGCGCTGCTGGATGTCGCCGGTGTCAGGTCTCCAGTAACCGCCGAGCACCTTGCCTTTCAACTCGGTCCCCGGATCAACGCCGCCGGCCGGCTGGAGGACGCCGTGCTGGCCCTCGACCTGCTGCTGGCTGACTCGCCCGAGCTGGCCGCTCCCCTGGCCGCGCGCTTGCAGGAGCAGAACGCTCAGCGGCAGAAGCTCACCGCGGACATCGTCCGTGAGGCGAAAGCCCGGGTGGCGGAGCTCGGCGACGACGCCTCGATCATCGTCATGGGTGCCGCTCAGTGGCCGCTCGGTGTCCTCGGTCTCGCCGCCAGCCGCCTGGTCGAAGAGTTCTACCGACCCGCCTTCATCTTCAATACGGAGGGGGACGAGTGGCGTGGCTCGGCGCGCAGCATCGAAGGCTTTCACCTCGTCGAGTGCCTTCAGCACTGTGCCCCGCTGCTGCACCGTTTCGGCGGGCACGCCATGGCGGCGGGCTTCACCGTCCGCCGGGAACAATTTCCCGCGCTCAAGGAGTGCCTCGAGGACTATGCGTCCCGCTGTCTGGACCCTCAGATGTTTTCCCGACCGATAAAGGTTGAAGCTGTTGCGGCCCTGGCTGACCTGAAGCCAAGCCTGCACCAGGAGATCCAGCTGCTGGCCCCCTTCGGCGTTGGCAACCGGGAGCCGTTACTGGTGAGCCGCGATCTCCAGGTGTTGCGGGCCGAGACCTTCGGAGCTTCCGGCCGCCACCTGCGACTCCAGCTCCGCGACCGGACTGCCAGTGCCGAGGCTTTTGCCTTCGACAAGGGAGGCTCGGCGGCGCATCTGCCTGCCGGCCGCCGGATCGATGTCGTCTACGGGCTCGATTGCGAGCGCTGGGACGGCCTTGACCGGGTCCGCCTCCATCTCAAGGACCTCAGGCCGGCAACGTCCGCCGCGGTGGCGGTAAACAGCAAGATTGCTTTACCTGAGCCGACCCCTGTGCTACGGTAAAACCCTCAGGTGCTTGGGGAAGGGCACCTTGTTTGGCAACGGATAGCGAGGCAAGATGCTGGACGAGGTTCGCACTCCAAGGCTGATGATCGCGGGCACGGCGAGCAGTGTCGGCAAGACGACGCTCACCGCTGGACTGATCGCCGCCTTCAAGGCCCGCGGTCTCACCATTCAGGCGTTCAAGGTAGGACCCGATTTCATCGATCCGGCTTACCTCGCTCATGTCAGCGGCCGGCCCTGCCGCAACCTCGATTCGTGGATGCTCGGCGAAGGAGCCTTACGCCAGGTGCTGGCGCATGGGTCGGTGGGTGCGGACCTCGCAATCATCGAAGGCATGATGGGCCTCTTCGATGGTCGTGGCGGCAACGCCGAAGGGAGCAGCGCTGAAGTTGCGGCCACCACCCGCGCACCGGTCGTGCTGGTGATGGACGTCAGTCATATGGCCGAGACGGCCGCGGCGGTCGCCCTGGGTTTCAAGAGCTACTCGAGTTCCGTGAAGATCGCCGGGGTCTTGCTCAACAACGTCGGCTCGGACGGTCACCGGCGGAGCGTGGAAGAGGCAATCTGGAATGGTGCCAAGCTTCCTGTCCTGGGAGCCCTGCCCGCGATGCCAGAGCTCGGGATACCGGAGCGGCAGCTGGGCCTGCTCCCGGTCACGGAGAACAAGGCCTGGGACCGAATGATCGCGGTGCTCGCCGAAGTGATCGAACGACAGGTGGACCTCGACCTGCTGCTGCGGATTGCGCAGAAGGCGGAGCTGATGCCGCTGGTGCCGAAGAAAGTTTTCCAGGGAAAGGCGCCGAGCAACCACCGCGTCCGGATCGGCGTCGCTTACGACGAGGCCTTCAACTTTTACTATCCCGAAAATCTCGAGTTGCTCGAGGAACAGGGAGCCGAGGTCGTCCCCTTCAGCCCGCTCGAGGACGCCGCCATTCCCAATCATGTCGGCGGCATCTACCTGGGCGGCGGTTTCCCCGAAGTCTTCGCCGAGCCGCTGGCCCAAAACCACTCCATGGCCGAGTCGCTGCAGCGCGCCAACCGCGGCGGGATGCCGATCTATGCCGAATGCGGGGGCCTGATGTTCCTGGCGCGCTCGCTTCAGACCGAATCGGGTGAGAGGTACAGGATGGCCGGGATCGTACCGGTCGATGTGGAGATGGATGGCGAGGTGCATCGATTTGGTTACCGCCAGGTGCTCACGCTCGAGGACAGCATCCTCTCACCGAAGGGCCAGTTCTTTCGCGGCCACGAGTTCCACTGGAGTCGAGTGAGGAACCAGGACCCCGAGATAAAGCCGGCCTACCAGATGATCAATGCCGAGGGCGAGCACATCGGCTACGAAGGGTTTGTAACTCCCAACCTGCTGGCAAGCTACGTCCACCTGCATTTCGGCCAGAACCCCATGCTGGTGGAGAAGTTGGTGGCTCGCTGCCGCGAGTACGCCGGCGTCCGAAGCCCCGCCTGAGTTAGGGCCGGTTTCAGTCCGCTCCTGCTCCGGGTATAAAGCGGACGGTGGCCACTCCTCAGTACAAGGACTACTACCAGACGCTCGGCGTCCAGAGGACCGCCAGCGAGAAGGAGATCAAGTCCGCCTATCGGCGCCTTGCCCGCCAGTTTCACCCTGACATCAACAAGGACCCCAAGGCAACCGATCGCTTCAAGCTGATCAACGAGGCTTACGAGGTCCTGAGCGACCCCAAGAAGCGAACCAAGTACGACCAGCTGGGAGCCGACTGGGAGCGGATCGAGCGCGAGCAGGGGTTCGCCCGCCAGTACCAGTCGCAGCCGGGCGGCCAGGCGGCCGGGGGGTTCGGTGACTTCAGCGATTTCTTCAACACCTTCTTTTCCGGCGAGGGCGGTGGCCGCTTCGCGGGATTCGACCCCGGCCGGCAGCGAACGGCAACCCGGGAACGCGGAGAGGATATCGAGCATCCGATCGAAGTCAGCCTGGAAGAGGCGGCCCGCGGCGGGGAGCGCACCATCCAGACCGAGGTGCCCGAGACCTGCCCGACCTGTGGCGGCTCCGGCTTCACCAGCGAGCGCCGCACGGTCAGCAAGCGGACGGTGATGGAAACGGTCACCTGCCCGACTTGCGGCGGTACCGGGGTGCGCGCCAGCAGGCGCCAGATCCGGGTGACGATCCCGGCAGGAGTTACCGAGGGCTCACGGATCCGGGTAAAAGGCGAGGGGCAGCGCGCCGCCGAGCACGGCGACCTATATCTCAGGGTCCATCTCCAGCCGCATCCACAGTTCGCCGCCAGGGGGCGCGACCTGCATACCGCCCTGCCGGTCCTGGACGACGAGGCCGTGCTGGGCGCCGAGGTGCCGCTGACCACGCTTACCGGCGGCCAGCTGAAGCTTCGCGTGCCCCCCGGAAGCCAGGCGGGCAAGGTGCTCCGGCTGAAGGGTAAAGGCCTCCCCGGACTCAAGGACGGCGTTCCAGGAGACCTCTACGCCACCCTTGAGATTCGGATCCCGGATGAGATCACGCCCGCGATGCTCGAGCTTTACGAGCGGCTCAGAAAGGAGCGAACCGCGACCTCTTAACGGCCTCGGAAGAGCAGGTTCAGGACGACCGTCAGGATGACGCTGATCACGATCCCGGTCGCGAGTGGAATGTAGACGTGGGTGTTGCCCCGGCTGAAGGCAATATCCCCCGGCAGGCGACCAAGGAAAGGGATTCGGCCACCAGCAACCAGAAAGAGTCCCAAGAGTAAGACAACACATCCGACGACGATCAAGAGCTTCCCTATCTCGGGCACGTTCTCATCGTACCGGCCGACACCGAGTAGGGCGCCTGGTTAGAAGCCGATCCAGCCGATGGCCTGCTCGATCTGGGATCGGTCCATCCCCGAGATCGGCACGCCGTCGATGACCGTCAGGGGAACGCTCTCGGCTGAGAGGTCCAGGCCATAAAGGTCCTTCCTTAGGACCTTGCCGTCGGCACAGACGTGCTCCTGGAAGTCGACTCCGCGATCCTCGAGGATCTCCTTGATCCGGCGGCTGCTATCGCATCCCGGCTTGGTGTAGACGATTACTTCCATCTTGTCGCCTTTCCTTTTTCCATGTGGGCTGCTCGCCCGCTTCCACATGTCTTGATACCGCGCCTATCAGCAGGCTGACCACCAGCGTAAACCCGAATCTGGTATTTGTCCAATCCGTTCTCTTGATGAGTTCGATCGGTTTGGTTGATATCTGGGTGGAAAGACTGCGTTGACAGCACAAGCTTGAACCCCATACACTGGCCGGGACCCGTCGTCCTTTAATCAGCCCGGTGAGGCTGGAAGGAGAGACCCATGAGCGACACCCTGACCGCTGTCCGGGCGGCCCGGACCCGGCTGCCTCTGCGGCACCTGCGTGGGCCGGTAGATCTCGACCTTCCTCTCACTGAGCGGCTCCTCGCCGCCGCCGCCGAGATCGAGGAAGACCCGGGTGCCGCCCGCCTCGACGGGCGCCTCCTCGCAACCATCTTCTACGAGCCGAGCACTCGCACCCGCTTTTCTTTTGAGTCGGCAATGCTTCGCCTCGGCGGCCAGGTGATGACAGCCGAGAACGCGCTCAAGGCATCCTCCGCGTCCAAGGGCGAGTCGCTGGAGGACACGATCCGCATCATCAGCGCTTATGCCGACGCGATCGTCCTGCGTCATCCCGAGGTCGGCGCCGCCGACCGGGCGGGGGCGGTGGCGGACGTACCGATTGTCAACGCCGGCGACGGCGTGGGCCACCATCCGACCCAGGCGCTCCTCGACCTCTACACCATCAGGAAGGAATTGGGACGGCTGGAAAATCTCAGGGTGGGGCTAGTCGGTGACCTTCGTCACGGCCGCACCGTCCGTTCCCTCGCCCTTCTCCTGGCGATGTATCCGGGCACCGAGCTGACGCTGGTTTCACCCGCCTCGCTGGCGATGCGGGACGACGTCCTGATCGAGCTGGGAGCGAGTGGCGTTCGATACAGGCAGGTTGAAGACCTCAACGATGTGGTGGGCGAGCTGGACGTCCTCTACCAGACGCGGATCCAGGCTGAGCGGTTCGAGTCCGCTGCCGACTATGAGCGCTACCGCGGCGTCTACGTCGTTGACCCTGCGCTGATGCGCCGCCTTCCCGAACACGCCATCCTGATGCATCCGCTGCCGCGAGTGGGCGAAATCGATGGGGCGGTGGATAGCGACCCACGCGCCGCCTACTTTCGGCAGGCGCGCAACGGTGTGCCGGTCCGGATGGCCACCCTGCACTGGGCGATGGCCGGCTGATGCTACAAACGCCACCGGCGAAGGCCGTCATCCTGGATGCCGACGGCGTGCGGCGTGCCTTGCGCCGGATCGCCCATGAGCTGATCGAGCGCCAGCCCGGCCTTGACCGGCTCACCCTGATCGGTATCGTGACGCGGGGTGTGCCGCTGGCACACCGCCTGGCGGCGACGCTGGAAGAACTGGAAGGGGTCCGCCCACCGGTGATCGCGCTCGACATCCGCAGTTACCGCGACGATCTTCCTCGCGGCACTTCTTCTCCGCCCGCAATCCCACACGCCCTGGTTCACGAACGGCCGGTGCTCCTCGTCGACGATGTGCTCTTCAACGGCAGAACGGTGCGGGCCGCGATCGATGCCCTGATCGCGGCCGGACGGCCGACCATGATCCAGCTGGCGGTGCTGGTGGACCGTGGTCACCGCGAACTGCCGATCAGGCCTGATTACGTCGGCAAGAACGTGCCCACCTCACTCAAGGAATGGGTCGACGTCCACCTGCGGGAGGTCGATCAGGAGGATGCCGTCCGGATCATCGAACGGGCCGAGCCATGATGCGGCTGAACAATGTTCGCCTGCTGACGGCCGCCGGCCTGTCAGCGCCGCGCTCATTTGACATAGAGGTCGCGGGCGAGAGCTCCGAGCGTGATGCCGCCGGCCTGGTCCTCTCGCCCGGGTGGGTCGACCTCCATGCCCACCTGCGCGATCCGGGATTTCTCGAAAGCGAGACGCTGCAATCGGGCGCGCGCAGCGCCGCCGCCGGCGGCTTCACCCAGGTGGCGGCGATGGCAAACACCAACCCGGTCACCGATCGGCCCTCCCTGGTGGCGGAGATGGTGCGACGCAGCGATTCCCTGCCGGTTCGAGTCGGCGTCGTCGGCGCCCTGACCGAGAACCTTACCGGCCGGAAACTCACCGACGCCGAGGGCCTCAAGGCGGCCGGGGCGATCGCGCTTTCCGACGACGGGCGGCATGCGATCGATCGAGCCCTCCTGCGGAGCGGCCTCGAGGCAGCCGGGCGGGCCGGACTTCCGGTCCTGGTTCACTGCGTAAAGGAGTCGCGCGGCAAGGATCCGGCCGCCGAGTACGAGGGCATCGAAGAGGTATTAGTGGCGCTGCAGGAGGCGCATGGCGGCCGGCTTCATCTGCAGCACGTCAGCACGCGGCGGTCGGTGGACCTGCTGCGGGCCGCAAAGGCGGACGGCCTGCGTGTCACGGCTGAAGTAACGCCCCACCACCTGTCGCTCACCGGCGACGACCTGGAAGGCAACCAGGCCAACGTCAGTCCTCCGCTCCGCACCGCGGACGATCGCGATGCCGTGGTCGAGGGATTGATCGACGGCGTCATCGACGCCATCGCGACCGACCACGCACCGCACACTTCGGCCGCCAAAGCGGCCGGAGCCAATGGATTCCATGGCTTCGAGACGGCGGCCGGAGTCATCTTCGGCCTGCGGCTTCCCTGGCAGGTGATGCACCGGTCGCTGGTGGAAAGGCCGCGGCAGATCCTCGGGATTTCCCCCGCCGATGACTGGGTCCTGATCGATCCGAGGGAGGAGTGGTTGGTCGAGCCGCAAAGCTTTGAGAGCCGCGGCCGGAATACGCCCTTCGCCGGCCGGCGCCTGCGCGGCCGCGTGCTGCTCACAGTCTGTCGAAAGCGAATCGTCCACCGGGCGGAAGTTGCGGTTGGCTGAGCCGATGGTGCTCGTCCTCGAGGACGGCTTCACCCTCTTCGGTGAGCGCGGCGGCCGGGCGCTCAATGCCAGTGGCGAGGTTGTGATCAACACCTCCATGGCCGGCTACCAGGAAGTTCTCTCCGATCCTTCCTACGCGGGACAGATGGTGGTGATGACCTATCCGCTGATCGGCAATTACGGCGTCACACCGCATTTCCAGGAGTCGGGTCGCCCCTGGGCGCGCGCGCTCATAACCCGGCAGCTCAGTCCGGACTTCGAACACTGGCGCGCCCAGCAGGGTTTGAGCGAATGGCTGGACGCCTTTGAGATACCGGTACTCACCGGCTGCGACACCCGCCGGCTCGCACGTCATCTGCGCACTACCGGTGCGCAGCGAGCGATCCTCGGGCCACGTTCGCGGCTCTCCTACCTCACCGAGCGGGTGCAGGAGGTTGTACGGCTTGAAGAGCAGGACCTGGTCCGCGAGGTCTCGGACGCTTTTCATGACGTGGAGGAGACGCTCGACCCGGCGCTTTATGGGAGCGGGTTGCCGCAGTGGCCGGGAAAGCGAATCGTTGTCGTCGACTTCGGCGTCAAGCGCAACACGCTCCGGTCGCTGCGGGCGCGCGGCGTCGAGGTCGAGGTCCTTCCCTACAACACCAGCGCCGAAACGATCCTTGGAAGGCGGCCGGACGCTGTCATACTCTCCAACGGCCCAGGTGATCCGGCCACCCTTCCCGGGCCGGTGGCGATGACGGCACAGCTTCTCAGCAAGGTCCCGGTGCTGGGAATCTGTCTCGGCCACCAGTTGATCGCCCAGGCGGTGGGCGCTCGCACCTCCCGGCTTGGCTTCGGCCATCACGGCGGAAACCACCCCGTACTCGACCTGCGCACGGGCCAGGTCTCGATGACCTCGCAGAATCACGAGTTCCAGGTCGATGCGGAAACGATCACACCAGCCAGTGGCTTTACGGTCAGCCACCGGAACCTACACGACGGCTCGGTAGAAGGTCTCGCGCACCGAGAGCTTCCGGTTTGCTCGGTCCAATTTCATCCCGAGGGTGGTCCAGGGCCACAGGACAACCAGGCGATCTTCGACGACTTCCTCAAGCTGGCAGCAGGCACATCTCGGCCGATTTCTGTGAGGGCGGCCAGGCCTTCCAGACCGAAGGTCGTGCTGGTCATCGGCTCCGGCCCGATCGTGATCGGCCAGGCAGCCGAGTTCGACTACGCCGGTACGCAGGCATGCCGGGCGCTGCGTGAGGAGGGAGTCAGGACCGTCCTGGTCAACTCCAACCCGGCGACGATCATGACCGACGAGGGAGTCGCGGATCGCGTGTACATCGAGCCGCTCACAGTCGAGGCCCTCACCGCAGTGATCGAAAGAGAGCGGCCGGACGGCCTGCTGGCCACGCTTGGAGGGCAGACCGGGCTCAACCTGGCGGTTGCGCTTGCCGACGCGGGCGTGCTCGAACGGTATGGAGTCCGGCTGCTCGGTACGCCCCTATCCTCGATCCGCGACGCGGAAGATCGCGATGCCTTCAAGCGGGTGCTGCAGCGAATCGGTGAGCCGGTCCCGTCGAGCGGCACGGCGACCACGGTCGATGCGGCCCAGGAGCTGGCAGCGTCGATCGGTTTCCCGGTTGTGGTACGTCCCGCCTTCACGCTGGGCGGCACCGGAGGCGGCCTGGCCTGGAGCCCGCTCGAGGTCCAGGCCATCGTGCGCGATGGGATTGCCGCCAGTCCGATCCACCAGGTGCTGGTCGAGCGCGCGCTGATGGGCTGGAAAGAGATCGAGTACGAGGTCATGCGCGACGCGAACGACACCTGCATCACGGTCTGCAACATGGAGAATCTTGACCCGATGGGGGTGCACACCGGCGACAGCATCGTGGTCGCTCCGACCCAGACACTCTCGGATCGCCAGTACCAGATGCTGCGCTCGGCGGCGCTGCGGATCATCCGCGCGCTGCGAATCGAGGGCGGCTGCAACGTCCAGTTCGCGCTCGACCCCGCTTCGGACCGGTACTACGTGATCGAGGTCAACCCGCGCGTGAGCCGGTCATCGGCGCTGGCGTCAAAGGCAACCGGCTACCCGATCGCCAGGGTTGCCGCCAAGATCGCGGTGGGCCGCTACCTCCACGAGATCCCGAATGCCGTCACCGGCAAGACGGGCGCTGCCTTCGAGCCGGCGCTCGACTACTGCGTGGTGAAAATCCCGCGCTGGCCCTTCGACAAATTCCCGGCGGCCGATCGCACCCTGGGCACCCAGATGAAATCGACCGGCGAGGTGATGGCGATCGAGCGGACCTTTGAAGCCGCGCTCAACAAGGCAATCCGGGCCCTGGAGCAGAGGCTCCCGACGCCGTCCGAACTTCGCGGACGCCCCGATCTGTTGAACCAGCCGAACGACCGCCGTCTTTTCTCGGCACTGCAGGCCCTTCGGGACGGGATGAGTGTCGCGGAGGTTTGCCATGCCACGGGCTATGCCCCGTGGTTCGGCGAGCGACTCCAGTCGATCATTCGGCTGGAGCAATCACTTACCTCCAGTCTGCTATCGGAGGAGCTGGTTTCCCGGGCGAAGCGGGCTGGATTTACCGACGCGCGGATCGGCGAACTCAGCGGCGGCGAGGCCCCGCAGCGACCAATCGAGCCGACCTATCGCCAGGTCGACACCTGCGCCGCTGAATTCGAAGCGGTCACGCCTTACTTCTACTCAACCTACGAGGACGAGGACGAGGTCGAACTGAGTGAGCAGCGGGCGGTGGCGGTAATCGGCTCGGGTCCAATCCGCATCGGCCAGGGGATCGAATTCGACTACTGCAGTGTCCACGCCTCGAGCGCGCTGCGCGAGGCCGGTTACGACAGCGTCCTGATCAACAGCAACCCGGAAACGGTGAGCACCGACTTCGACGCCTCGACCCGCCTCTACTTCGAACCGCTCGACCTCGAGGGGGTTGGCAATGTTCTTCGCCGAGAGTCGGTGCTGGGCGTTATCGTCCAGTTCGGCGGTCAGACCGGGCTGAACCTCGCCGACGACCTGGCGGCGGCCGGGGTGCGGATCATCGGCTCGTCGGTGGAGACCATCGACCTGGCCGAAGATCGCCGGCGCTGTGAGGCGCTGCTGCGCGAAAGCGGTATTCCCCAATCGCCGGGAGGATCGGCGACCGATGCGGCATCCGCGCTCACGATCGCGACTCGGGTTGGTTACCCGGTGCTGGTGCGTCCCTCGTACGTCCTCGGCGGCCGGGCAATGGAGATCGTGCATTCGGCACAGGACCTCCGTCGCTACCTCGACGCCGCGCCCGCACTCGGCATCCGCGGGCCGATCCTGGTCGACAAGTACCTGCTCGGTCGCGAGCTGGACGTCGATGCCATCTCGGATGGGAAAACCGTTCTCGTACCTGGAATCCTGGAACACATCGAGCGCGCCGGGATCCACTCTGGTGACTCCTTTGCCGTCTATCCACCGATCACGATGACTGTTGAGGAGTGCCGGCGGGTGGTTGAGGCGACCACTGTGATCGCCCGGCTGCTCAAGGTGGTCGGCCTGGTAAAC
>Ga0102924_1000582_pt1 | contig 45117 bp, 35 predicted proteins | sample PaiPotPPM11metaG_FD_80116 | JGI IMG/M metagenome (GOLD analysis project Ga0102924, IMG submission 80116) | Iron sulfur acid spring bacterial and archeal communities from Banff, Canada, to study Microbial Dark Matter (Phase II) - Paint Pots PPM... ...
GTAGGCCGCGAGCAGGGCTTGAGGAAGAGCGGGTTGGCCGCGAAGAAACTTGCTCCAACGTCCGCCGCCTTGCGCGCCATGGTGTTGATCGCGCGCTCCGAGTCGGTGATGCCCGGCAGCAGCGGGCAGCACAGGATTCCTGCGGTGATGCCCGCCTCGCGCAACGCCCGCACGGCAGCGAAGCGCAGGTCCGGCCGCGGCGCACGTGGCTCCAGTTTGCGTGCTAGTTCCGCGTTGGGAGTAGTGATGGTCAGGTGGATGACCAGCGTATTGCGGCGGGCAACGTCGGCGAGCACATCGAGATCGCGCAGGATCAGGTTCGACTTGGTCACGATGCTCAACCGGTAGTCCTGCTTGCGGGCAAAGACCTCCAGCAGGCTGCGCGTGATCTTCTCCCGGCGCTCGATCGGCTGGTAGGGATCGGTGGCCGTGCCCAGCGCGATCTCCTGCGAAGGATTGATGCGTTTCAGGTCCTGCTCCAGCAGCCACGCAGCGTTCTGCTTGAGGAAGATGACGCGTTCGAAAGCCTCGGGATCGCGGAAGTCGGTCGCAACCGCGCTGGGGCTGACCGGAGCTGAAGACGCACCTGGCACCAGGAATTCGTGCGTGTAGCGGGCGTAGCAGTAGCGGCAGCCGAACTCACAGCCGCGGTAAGGATTGATGCTATAAGCCAGCCAGCGCAGCCGCTTGGAGACAGACCGGTTGAGAATACTGCGCGCTTCGATGGCCCGGTACTCGACCAGGTGGCCGTCGTCGACGTGCTCGGCTTCGGCGGCAAATTTGGCCATTCCCGTGGGCCCGGCGGGAAGGATCGGAAAGAGGGAGTTTGTGTGGTCCGGCATGATCTTCTTCCTTATTTTCGCTTTTTATTCGCCTATCTAGGAACACACACTAGTCCTAAGCGAAGGAATCGGTCAAGCGGGGGGGGTGTACAGGCAGGAACCGGCTCGTTCCCGGTCGGATCAGCGCACTTCGGTGATCTTTTCGGTCTCTTTCGACATCGTCGCCGTGCGTTCGAGTTTGTCCCAGTTGAACGGCTTGCCGTCGATCGCGCGCTTCATCGTCTTGAACAGCACAATCGAAAACACCTGGCGGTAGGTGAAACGTTGAATCCAGATGTGGAACAGCAGCCACGCATCGCCCTTGCTGGCAGGGTGTTTTCTCTCCAGCGTGAAGGCCAGTGCGGACGCCACGAAGTCGATGAGGATAAACGCCGAGAAGAAGATCAGCAGTTTCTCCAGGCTGGCCGACGATGCCGCTTCAGGATGGAAATGCTTGTCGTAGAAAAAGTTGATGAGGCTGGCGACGAACATCAGGTCGATCAGCGGCGAAACGAGCGGAAGCAGTATCTGGAAGACGAGCGTGTTGGGCAGCGCAAACAGGCCCATCGCACGCCGCTTGGTGATGGCCCCGCGGTGTTTGAACAGGGCCTGCAGGATGCCGAACGACCAGCGGAAGCGCTGCCGCATCAGGCCGTCCATGTTGACCGGCGCCTCGGTAAAGGCCAGCGCGCGGTCCTCGTAGATCACCGAATAGCCCTGCTCCAGCAGGTTCATGGTGAGGTCGGCGTCTTCGGCAACCGTGTTGGTGTGATAGCCGCCGCCGCGTTTCACGGCCGCAGTGCGCCATGCGCCGATCGCGCCGGGCACCACCATGACAACGTCGAACAGGTCCAGCGCGCGCCGTTCGAAGTTCTGGCTGGTGATGTATTCGAGCGCCTGCCAGCGCGTCCACAGGTTGACGCGATTGCCCACCTTGGCATTGCCGGCCACGGCGCCGATCTTGGGGTCCGCGAAGTGCGGCACCAGGTTGGTGATGGCGTCGTGCGCAATCACGCCGTCGGCATCGATGCCGATGTAGATGTCCTCGCGAGTCTTAGTCAGCCCAAAGTTCAGCGCGTCTGCCTTGCCCCCGTTCGGTTTGGTCAGTACCACCAGGCGTCCCGAGGCGATGTCGGCCGGATAAGCATCGATCGCCGCGCGATAGGTATTGTCAGTCGATCCATCATCGATGACGATAATGCGGATGTTCTTGTAATTCGACATCATCACCGAACGGATGGTGCGGACGATCACCTTCTCCTCGTTGTAGGCCGGGATCAGCACCGCGACCTTGGGCGCATAGTCCGGCCCCGCGTAGTTCTTGCGCTTGCGCAGCCGGTCGATGATGGCGAAGATGCCGATGATGATGAGGCGGGCGCTCATCAGGATGTCGCCGACGAAGAAGACGGCAACCACGAAGTGGTCAAAGAAGGCCCACGCGGCAAAGGCGATGGAATCAATGCGAGCCTGCCACACCTGGCGGCCATTGAGCGGAGGCATCACATCGGCGCGGGTCTTGCCCATCAAGTGCGAGACCGGAACGATTGTGTATCCATGGTCGCGAAGGGCTTTGATGAGCACCGGCAGCGCGTCCACGGTCGCCTGACGATCGCCGCCGCCGTCGTGCAGAAGGATGATCGAGCCTCGCATCCAGGGGCGCGCCTGCATCTGTCCAATCTGCCGGAAGACACTGTCGACGATCTCCTGGGGCGTCTTGTGCGGATGCTCTTCCCAATCGTCGGTGTCGATCTTGTCGCCCACGATGACGTAGCCGAGATCCTGAATGCGTTGCGCCGGCGCCGCCTGGTCGTTGGTATCCGGTTCCTGGTCGATGGAGTAGGGAGGCCGGAAGTACAGCGGCTGCACCCCCAGTTCGGACATGAACAGCCGCTCCGTCAGGTTCAGTTCCAGGTCCATGCTGGCGTTCGAGATTTCGCTGATGTCCGGGTGGGTGAAGGTGTGGTTGCCGATTTCATGCCCTTCGCGATAGACGCGCTGCACCAGGCCAATATTGTTCTGCGCCTCCTCACCGATCATGAAGAATGTTCCCGACACTTGGTACTTCCTCAGAATGTCGAGGATCTTCGGAGTCCAGGTCGGATCCGGGCCGTCGTCGAAGCTCAGCGCGACTTCTTTCGGGAAGTAGCCGGTCTGCTCGACGGTATAGGCCAGCGGATACGCGGTCATCTGCTCCGCTGTTACCGAACGATATTCCGGTGGCACTGAGTCGTCATCGTCCAGCGTCACTTCGCGATGGCCGGTCTGCATCTTGCGCGTGATGCGCAGGATGTCGCCGTCGCCCTCGGTGTCAACGTCGAAGCCGGGCTCGACCTCAGCGAGGTCCTTGACCGGATCGGCATGGAGCGGCTTGTCCCAGATATTCCACAACGAATTGTCTTCCTGCCCCAGCTTCCACAGTGCGAAGGTTTCGATGCCGAGTGCCCGTGCCGCGCGCATCTCGTTCAGCACCGTCACCCCATCCAGAAACCAGACCTGGTGGCGAACGTGCGCGTCATCGTCGTCGTAGGCGAAGTGGAGGTTGAGCGAATCCTGATCGAGTTCGATCTTCGCATCGGCATCCGTCGCGGCCTGCCATGCGCCCGGGGTTGAGATCTCCTCCGCCTTCAGCACCTTGGGGTCAGGAGACTTGCCGCCGTGGTGCTTCGCAGGAACCGGCATTTCGGTGGTCCAGTCGTATCCGTAATTGCCCAGGGCACAAATCGCCTTTTCCTTGGGCACCACCTGCAACACTTTCTTCAGGTTATCGACGAACCAGTCCTGCGCGGCAATCGGCCCAGGGCCGGTTCCTGTGTGATGCTGGTCGTAATTCATCAGCAGGAGCCCGTCGGAACGGTCTGCCATGTCCTTCAGATTGAAATCCTCGTCGCCTACGGGCGCATTGACGAAAAGCTTCAGATGGCGCGCCTGGAAGTCCCGATACAGATCACCCAGGAGCGTCATGAAGCCTTGCTGCGCCTCCGGCGGAATTTCCTCGAAGTCGATCGCCAGTCCCCGATAGCTTGGATTCGCGTCCAGAAACGTATCCACCTGCTCAATCAGGTGGGCGCGCGCTTCGGGGTTGGTGAGAAAGTCGCCGATCGACGGAAGGAAGACATTCTGCACCGGATCGAAGTTGCTGAGTTGGGGAAAGATTTCCGGAGGAGTCGTGTCGCCCACGGCCGCCGACGCAATCGCGCGGGCAACTCGTTGCTCGTGGTCCACCGGGTGAACGCCGTCCTGGTCCACGACATCAAAAGGACGATTATCCGTGCTGTAGGAAGTCAGCGTGCCGTCCGCAGAGATGATGTGAAGCCACGCCGGGAACAGCAGATCGATCTGGCGGATGTGCTGCTTGAGCGACGAATAGCTGGCGGGATCATCCTCAACGTAATACGCGGCGCGCAGTCCTTCGCCGGAATTCAGGATGATGTCGGAGGGCTTGAGGTCGGTCTTGCGGTGCAGCGAGCGACGCGGCTTAGCGCCGCCGCGGGCCGGGGTTGCCGTGTCCTGCAGCGGGCTGTAGTTGCGCTTCGGAGTCGTGAGCAACAACTCCGGCAGAGGGGTCATCCGCACCAGGCCGATAATGAACACTGCCCCGACCACCACGCCGACAACCGCGAGGATGTCGATAATCCGCCGCAGCCGCTTCCAGCGCTTGCGTTGTGGGTCGAAGAAGACTTGCTTGTTCATGATTCCCTGGTGACCAATGCCCAATTCAAGATTCTGGACTACAGGCCTTCGACCGCTGCCCGAGCCCACGGCCGCCGGCAGCACCGGTTAAGATGCGTAGACGGAAGCTGAGGTAAGCCATGCGAAAAGAGGCCCCTGCGCAATCGTATGCAGCCCCCGGAACATAGTCAACGAGCCGCCGGTTCGTCTTTGTCCATCCAGTATGATGCTGCTAGATGAGCAACGTACGACGGCTGTTCTGGCTCAACGCGGGTGTGGCCCTGGCCGCCGGTTTGCTCCTTCGTCTGTGGTTTGTGGCCCACTTGCCTGTCATCTCAGGCGACACCCTGATCTACGGCGGCATCGCGAAAAACTGGCTCCAGCACGGCGTTTACGGGTTCGACGACAATGGGCGCGCCGGCGCGGCGTTGGTGATTCGCCCGACCCTGATCCGGCTGCCCGGCTATCCTCTCTTTCTCGCGGCCTGCTTCCGCCTCTTCGGCGTGGAGCACTACCGCGCCGTGATGGGCGTGCAGGTGGCCTTCGACCTGCTCACCTGCTGGCTGGCGAGCGCGCTCGCCGGTCGGCTCTTCGGCCACCGCGCCGCCCTGGTTGTCGTGTGGCTGGCGGCGTTATGCCCGTTCACAGCCAGCTACGTCGCCGCGCCGCTGACGGAACCGCTAGTGCTCACCTCCATCGCGCTGACGTTCTACGGCTTCGCGCGCTGGCAGGACGCCGGACTTGACTACAACCGCTGGCTCTGGGTCGTCGCCGCGGCGCTCGCCTGGTCGGTGCTGCTGCGGCCGGAGCAGGGCCTGCTGGCCGCCGCAGTCGTTCCGGCGATGCTCTGGCGGTCGCTGGCAACGCCCGCGCAGCGCTCCCGGCTGCTGCACTCGGCATTTCCGGTGCTGGTGGCCGCGCTTTGTGTGGTACTTCCGCTGCTGCCCTGGACGATCCGCAACTGGCGCACCTTCCATGTCGTGCAGCCGCTGGTTCCGAAATACGCCACCGATCCGGGCGAGCTTGCCCCCGTGGGCTTTGGCCGCTGGTACCGCACCTGGGCCATCGAGTTCGCCACCAACGAGACCGTCTACTGGAACTACGACGGCGCTCCCATCGAACTCAAGGACCTGCCCGCGCGCGCGTTCGATGTGGGGTCGCCCGCGGCCTCGGATGCTCTGCGCGACCGCACGGCGGCGCTGCTCGACGACTACAACCAAACCACCGCCATCAGCGCCGGCGTCGATGAGCGCTTCGCCGCGCTTGCCCAGGAACGCATCCACGCGCATCCCCTCCTCTACCACGTCGGCCTGCCCGTTGCCCGCCTGCTCGACATGATCTTCCGTCCGCGCACAGAAATGATGAACGTCGATCTGGAATGGTGGAAGTGGAGCAAGCATCCCGCGCAGACCGTATTCGCAGGCTCCTATGCGGCGCTCAACCTTGCCTATCTTGCCCTCGGCGTCGCCGGCCTGGTGGTGTGGAAGCGCCGGGGCTGGACTTCGCCGGGTTCCGCGCCACACCCGTACCGCGAACTCGCATACGCCATGGCGGCCAGCCTCATCCTGCGCTGCCTCCTGCTGCTTACACTCGACAACGCAGAGCCACGCTACACGCTCGAGTTCTTCCCTGTGCTTCTGGTCTGGGCCGGCGCGCTGTTCGCTACTTCGTCTGGAACAACAGCGGAGCAAAGTGGATGAGGTTGTCCTGCCAGACAATCGACGAGTGCACGCCCGGCGATAGAGGATAATGGAGAGATGCCCTTTCGCTCCGGCTTCGTCTCCATCATTGGCCGCCCCAACGCGGGCAAGTCCACGCTGCTGAATGCGCTGCTGGGACAGAAGCTCGCCATCGTTACGCACAAGCCGCAGACCACGCGGACGCGCATCCACGGCGTGCTGGAAGTGCCGCTGAAGAAGAAGGCCAAGGGCGAGCCCGGCCATCCCGCTGCGCAGGTGGTGCTGGTCGACACGCCCGGCGTGCACAAGCCGGAAACGCAACTCGACCGCCGCATGATGCAGGAAGTGCAGGACGCACTGGAGGCTCGCGATGCGGTGCTGTTCATCGTGGACGTCACCCATCGCCTCGCGAAGACCGCACCGGAACAGAAGTCCGCGGATACCGCAAAGGCCGGCCCAAAAATCACTGGCCGCATGGCGCTGAGCGCGGCGGAAGACGACTTCGCCCTGTCGTTGGTCAAGAAACTGGACTGCCCCGTGATCCTGGTGCTCAACAAAATCGACGCGGTGCGCAAGGAAGAACTGCTGCCGCTGATCGCGCACTGGAGCGCTCAACATACCTTCGCGGAAGTCGTGCCCATCTCCGCGCGCAAGAAGGAAGGCCTCGGTCTTCTGCTCGACAAGATCGTCGCGGTGCTCCCCGAGGGCCAGCGCTACTTCCCGCGTGACCAGGTCACCGATCAGCCCGAACGTTTCCTCGTCGCCGAACTGATCCGCGAGAAGATTCTGCTGCTGACCGGCGAAGAAGTTCCTTACGCCACGGCAGTCGTGATCGAGCGCTTCGAAGAGCCCGCCTCCCTGAAGAAGATGAAGGATGGCAAGCTGCCGGTGACGAAAATCGCGGCAGCCATCTACTGCGAGCGCACCGGGCAGAAGGCGATCCTGATCGGCAAACAAGGCGCCATGTTGAAGCAGATCGGCACCACGGCGCGCAAGGAGATCGAGAGCCTGCTGGGCACGCGCGTCTTCCTCGAACTCTTCGTCAAGGTGCAGGAAGAGTGGCGATCGAGCCGCGGCTTTGTCGAAGAGCTCGACTGGCGCAGGCAACTCGAGCAAATCGCCGCTAAGCAGCAGGCGGAAAAAGAGTAGCTATGCCGGTGTATCGATCGTCGTCGCGACAGGCACTATTGGGATCATCTGGCGAGTCGGGTCGACGGTAAGCCACACCAGTCCGCCGCAGAGACACAGGGCGGCGGCGGCCAGGAACGACATCTCCCAGCCGAAGTACTTCGCGATCAGCGGAGTCAGCGAAGCCGTGCAGGCGCCACCGATCTGGCCGCCCATGTTCACTATGCCCGAGACGACGCCTGTGTACTCGCCTGCAATATCCGCGGAGACGGCAAAGAAGCTGCTCTGCGCGAGATAGAGCACGCCCGCGCCGAGCGCCAGAATCAACGCGGCCACACGCGCGTCGTGGGCTCTCGAACCAATCAGCAGAAGTATCGCGGTCGACGAAAGAGCGACGGCCGGCAACAGGCAACGCCCTTTGCGCAGTCCGAACCGGGCGGTGATCCAGTCGCTGACCACGCCGCCGGAAAAACACCCTACCGTCATCGCGATGAAAGGAAAACTCGCATAGATCGCGCTGCTCTTGAGGTTGAGCCCACGGACTGTTGCCATGTAGATATACATCCACGCGAAGAAAATCCACGCCACATAACCGTACGAGAAATAGGCGAGAGTCATCGCGAGAATCCCGCGGCTGCGTAGGACACTCGACCACGGAATTCTGTGTTTGCCATACGTGGCCGGATCGTCGGCCTTAGCCGCGGAGAGGCGACGCTCCGCGACGATTAGTGCGCGCTCGCCGTCGCCGACCCAGGGATGCTGCTCCGGCGTGTCGCGAGCCAGCAGGTACCACACGATGCCGGCCAGCGTTCCGATCGCCGCGCTGAACCAGAACGATGCATGCCAGCCATAGTGCAGGATGATTGCCGCCACCAGCGGCTGCGAAATTCCCGAGCCAAGGCCCACGCCGGCGAAGATAATTCCATTCGCCTTACCTCGTTCCTTTACCGGAAACCACCGCTCCACGAATTGGCTGGTGGCCGGATACATCGTGGCTTCGCCCGCACCGAGCCCGAAGCGCACCAGGATCAACAGCAGCAGCGCCTGCCCCGCGTGCGGCGAGATCACCGCCGTCAATGCCGTGAAGAGTCCCCACCAGAGGCCGCCCACAACCAGAACGAGTCGCGGTCCGAACCGCCGCGCCAGCACGCCCGCGGGAATCTGGAATCCGGCGTAGCCAATCAGAAACGCGCTCTGCAGCCAGCCCAGCCGCGTGTTGCTGATTCCGAAGTCACGCGTAATCTCGATCCCCGCAACCGACAGGTTGGTGCGGTCCAGATACGCAACCGCACTCAGCACCAGCAGCCACGCCACCAGCAGGTAGCGTATGGGGAAGAGCGTCTCGGGCCGTTTTGTCTCAGTCTGCATCTTCTAGCGATCGATCCTCTTGGTCATCTTATCGAGTGCGTCGCGGTCCAGCGGATATCCGAGTCCCGGCTCGGTGGGCGCCACCACGTAGCCCTCTTCGTTAATGCGGAACTTATCCTTGTAATACGGCCGGTCCGCATACTCCGCGGGGAACGGCATCTCGAACCACCACGAGTTGGGCAGGGCCAGTTCTACGTGGAAATGCAGCGCCATGTCGGGCACGTTGCCCCAGTTGTGCGGCGTGCACTCCAGCCCGTGCGCATCCGCCAGCAGCCCCACGCGCATCGCGCCGGAGATTCCGCCCACATTGTCCGCGATCAGTCGCACCACGTCGAGCGCATCGCGCTTGATGTACTCGGCAAAGTCCGCGATGGAGTAGATGAACTCGCCAACGTGGATCGGCAGATTCAGTGCCGCGCACAACTGGATCAAGCCCTCCTGGTCCGTCGTGCGAATCGGATCCTCGAACCACGCAAAGTTCAAGTCGTCGAGCAGTCGCCCCACCGTCATCGCTTCCTGGCGGTTGTAGCGCTGCACCGGATCGTGCATCAGCACAAACTCGTCGCCCACCGCCTTGCGCACCTCGCGAATCTCTTCCATGTGGCCGATGTAGCTGGGGATGGCCGGCCCGGTCGCGTGCTGTCCGCCGCCGGGATGAATTTTGTACGCGCGGAATTCCTGCGCCTTCGCCTTCAACACATCCGGCACATAATCTTCCACCGTCGGCAGATGCTGCGAACTCGCATACGCCAGCAGGCGATCCTTCGTCGGCATCCCGCCGGAGAGAATCTTGTAGATCGGGCGATTCACCGCCTTACCCAGGATGTCCCACAGGCAGACGTCCGCCGCGGCGGTGTAGTAGTTTGGCCACGTGCCACCACCGCGCGTGGAAAGCCCTGAGCCTGTAAGTTGCTCGCCCTCGAACGCCGAATGTCCACCCGGGTTCGCAGAAACCGCGCCGAACCCCGGAGCAACAAATCCGCCACCGCCCCGCCTCGCCGGCGCTCCGTCGAATCCTCCAGGCCCTTTCATGCCGCTGGATGAAGTCAGCGTCGGCAGCAGGTCCATGATGTTCTTGCCCACCAGCGCGGGCTTGGCCCACTCCAGCCAACCGGGCGTCGCATTGCGATCGCCGATCGTGTAATTGCCCTCGATGCCGCTGTTGGTCACGACGGACAGCAACTCGCCTGTCTCCGGACTATTCAGTTTATGAATCTTGCTGATGTCCGTGACGTACACCTTGACTTCCTTGATCGTCAGATCAGGCAGGTCGCCCGGCTTCACTCCCACCGACTGCGCAGCCGCCGCGATAGGGTTGGCCAGCGCGGAGAACCCGGCCGCAACTCCGGCAGTTCCTCCAAGAAATTGTCTGCGCGATAGAGTCTCGTTCACGATGATTCCTCTCCTTGCTCGAACTGCCTAGTCCGGTAGCGCGAAAGACAGTATGTTGGCGCCGGATGCGATCGCGACATACTGCCTGCCGTTCACCTCATACGTCATCGGCGAAGCCCTCATCGGGTGATTCGTCTCAAAGTGCCACAGGTACTTGCCCGTAGCGGCATCGACCGCCGCGAACCCTCCGCTGCTCTCGCCGAAGAACACCAGGCCGCCCGCAGTCGTCAGCACGCCTGCGTAGTTGGACTGCACCGGTCCGGGCAGATCGATCTGCCACTCAGCTTTGCCGTTCTCGATGTTGAACGCCCGCAGGATCTTCTTCGCGGGGTCCGCCGGATTGATGTAGCGGCCATACCCGCCGTCCTCCGCCTTGCGATACATTGTGCAGTCCTCGACCGTCATCACGTAGTACAGCCGAGTGGAAGGATTGTACGCCGTGGAATACCAGTTCGTAGCTCCACGAACGGCGGGGCACGTCACCACTCCCTGCTCCGTCGTTTCATTCGCCGGCAGCAGGTTCGGCATCCACGTCGTCGGATCGATGTCGCTCGCCCACGTCAGTTTATCGACCATCCTCGTCGCCAGCAGCGGCTTGCCGTTGGTCCGGTCGAGTACGTACAGAAAGCCATTCCGATTCGCATGCAGCAGCAATTTGCGATCCTGCCCCTTCCACTTCGTATCCACCAGCACGATGGGCTCGTTCGCGTCCCAGTCGTGCAGATCGTGCGGCGTGAACTGGAAATACCACAGCAGCTTTCCCGTCTTTGCATCGATCGCGAGATCGCTGTTCGTATAAAGATTACTGCCCGCGCGTTCATCGCCGTCGGTGTCGGGATGCGGATTGCCCACGGGCCAGTAGAGGACGCTTCCATCCAATTCCGCACTGCCGGTTGTCCACGTCGCGCCGCCTCCCAGCGTCAGCGCCGATCCCTTCCACGTGTCAGCGATCGGTCCGGCATCGCCCGGCTTCGGAATCGTCATCAGCTTCCACACCTGCTCGCCGGTCGTCGCCTTGTACGCCGCGATGAAGCCCCGAATCCCGTTGTCGCCGCCGCTCACGCCGGTGATCACAAGATCGCCAACCACCAGCGGCGCAGCCGTCCCGCCGAATTGTCCCGGCGCTCCCTCAGGGGTCGCGACGTCCCACATCAGCGCGCCGGTCAGGCGATTCAGCGCGATTAGATGCGCGTCATCGGTGAAATAGAAGACGCGGTCGCCCAGCACCGCAACTCCGCGATTGACGCCGATCGCCGCGTCGCCGGAGATCGTCGACCCCGGCGACTTCGGCAGTTCGTACCGCCAGATCTCGCGCCCGGTGCGACCGCTCAGCGCAAACACCTGGTTGTTGCCGGTCACGTACATCACGCCGTCGACGACCACCGGCGTGGTCTCCAGCCCATTGAGCTGGATCGGATACGTCCACTGCAGTTGCAGCTTCGCAGCATTCTTCCCTTTGATCTGATCAAGCGGGCTGTCGCGGTTGCCGTCGATCGCGCCGTTGTAGGTTGGCCAGTTTCCCTTCGCCGGATGCTCGACGGCGTCCACGTCAGCCTTCGTGATCGCCTCCTGCTCGACCTTTAGCGGCCCAACGCCCGCGCCCCGCAGAGTGCTCATGTACGCCAGTAGATCGCGCTGCTGCTCGGGCTTCCCCTGGAACGCAGGCATCACAGAGTGCCCATCCGACGTCAGCCTCGTGTACTCGCTGTCCGCGAGTAGATGTAGTTTGCCATCGCTAGTTTGCAGCACCACATCGTGGCTGCCCTGCGCGCGCGCGAATCCATGCAGCGTGCTTCCGTCGTTCATCGCAACCGTCACCGAGTCCCATCCCGCCGGGATGCGTGCGCTCGGGTCGCTCAGCGACTGCGTCATCTGCGCCAGCGACAAACGCCGCGCAACGCCAGAGAGATCAGGCCCATTCGAGCTTCCCCGCACCGCCGCAACGTGGCACATCGCGCATTGCCCACTGCCAAAGAAGATCGCCTCGCCCGCCTTCGCGTCGCCGGCCACCGCACTCGACGACGCGGTCACGTTCAACGAACGAATGTAGCGGACCAGCACATCAATATCCGCGGAGGGCAGCGGAAACGCGGGCATCTTGTTCTTGCCTTTCTTGATGATCGTCGCCATGTCGCTATCCGACATGCTCTGGATATGCGTGGAATTCACCATCGTCGGTGCCCGGTCCGTACCTCTGCCGTCCGAGCCATGACACAGCGAGCAGGTCTGCGTGAACTGCGGCGGAGCATCCTGCATCGGCTGCCCCTGCTGGGGCCGCACGCTTTGCGCCTGCGCCAGAAGCGCGCCCAACCCCAGCAGCATGCCCAGACTCGACAGCCTCGACAGAGCGGGCGTCGCTGGAAACAGTGACCTCGCAAAGTTACAAATAGAAAAAAGCCTCATCTTTGGAATACGGGACTCAACCACGCAGGTAGGGCTTCAGATAAAGATTGAGCGCTTCGCGCACGTTCTTCTTGTCCGCATCGGTCAGCGGCGCCGCTGCCCCGCTGCCCGAGCCCATTCCCGGTGTCGGCCGCGATCTCGTAGTCTCCTTGAAGATGCCGCGCGCCACCATCACATAGCGGTCCGCGCCGTTGATCGTAGAGAAGGCCTGGATGCGACCGAACATGTCGTACGACTCGTGAATCCTGGCCTCCTGATATAGCTCCCAAGCCTGTTGAAACAGGTCCGCCAGCCCCATCGTCGGGCAAAATCCTGTGAAGCCCAGCCGCATCTCGTCCATCATCTGCCGCACGCCTTTACCCGCGAACACCGCCAGTTTGCCATCCGTCTTCTCCCGCAACTCCGTAACACGCGCCAGCGGATCCCCCGCCTCGTCCTTCACCACCTTCACCGTAGGAATCGTCTTGAACATCCGGACCACGAGGTCAACCGACATATCTCCGGCCGTCTGCACGAACAGCGGCAGATCGCTGACCGAGCCGATGGCCTTGTAATACTCCAGCATAGCCGCGTCGTCGGCCTTCTCCGGCGGCAGCGAACAAATGGCGTCCGCGCCGTTCTTCGCCGCGTGTTTGGCGAATGCAATCGCGCCCTGCAAATCGTTGCCCTGGGTCTGCACCCCGATCACAACCGAGGTCTTACCGCCCGTGCCCGCGTTGATCATCGACTCGGCCCCGGCAAATCGCTCGTCGGCGGACAACGTCATCCAGCCACTCGCAATCTGCGGCCAGATCACGCCCGGAACTCCACCACGATTGCAGAAAGCCACCTGCGCATTCAGGCCGTCGAGGTCAAGCTTGTTGTCCGGCGTAAACGGACTTGCCGCAATCGGAAACAGTCCGCGCAGCAGCTTCATCCTAACCCCGTAGCCCGCCGCAAAGCTGGTCCGCGAGAGCGCCGCTCCTGCCGCAACCGATCCCAAAGCCTTCAGCGCGGTTCTTCGATCCATTCCAGACGCGAGCATAGTTTCCTCGTGCGAGTCGCGTACTTTGATACATGGCCGTCGATTCAGGTGTCAAACAGTTTGCGTATTGACAGCAATAAGTCACGAATAGTCAGCACGCTGCACTGCCCCAAGCAACTTCACATGGATTTCGGATTTATGCAGTGGATCCAGGACACCTAAGTCACCGGCCCCGGATTGAACAGCGCCAGTTCGTTGTGCAGACCCCAGTGGTCGGCCCACGTCTGCTTGCGGCCACTCGCCACGTCGAGCACCATCTGGAAGATCTGCATCCCCACCTCTTCGATGGTTGCATCACCGGTCGCAACAGTGCCCGCGTCCACATCGATCAAGTCGCACCAGCGCTGGGCCAGCGAAGTCCGCGACGCGACCTTGATCACCGGAACCATCGCCAACCCGTATGGAGTTCCGCGGCCCGTCGTGAAGATGTGCACGTTCATCGCCGCGGCCAATTGCAGTGTCCCACAGATGAAGTCGCTGGCCGGCGTCGCAGCAAAGATCAGGCCCTTCGCCGTGAGACGCTCGCCCGGGCCGGACACGCCCGCAATCGCAGCGGTGCCCGCCTTCGCGACTGACCCCAGCGCCTTCTCCACGATATTCGTCAGCCCGCCGCGCTTGTTGCCGGGGGTGGGATTCGCGCTGCGATCCACTCCGCCGCGATCGAGATACGCGTCGTACCATGCCATCTCGCGAATCAAATCACGAGCCACCTGCTCGTTGGCCGCGCGCGCCGTCAGCAGGTGAATCGCGTCGCGCACCTCCGTGACCTCGGAAAACATCACCGTCGCACCTGCACGCACCAGCAGGTCCGACGCATAGCCCACGGCCGGATTCGCCGTAACTCCCGAGAAAGCATCGCTGCCGCCGCACTGCAGTCCCACCACCAGGTCGGACGCCGGCCGCGGCACGCGCCGCCGCGCATTCAACTGCGCGAGCCGCTTCTCCGCCAGTTCCATGATCGCCGCGACGATGTCGCCGAAGCTCTCATGCTCCTCGTCCTGCATCCGCACCACGTACGGCCCTGTCGAAAGAATGGGCAGCGTGCTCGAAGGAATCAACCGCGCCGGCTGTAACTTCTCGCAGCCCAGGCTCACTACCATGGGCGCGCCGCCGAGATTCGGATTCAGGCTGATGTTATGCAACGTGCGAATCGGAATCGCCGCATCGGGCGCATCGATCGCCACACCGCACCCATAGTTGTGCGTCAACGCAATCACGTCATCGACGTTGGGATAGCGCGGCAGAATCTCCGCCTTGATGCGCTTCACCGCAAAATCCACGGTGGCCGCGACACATTGCACCGTCGTGGTGATGCCGAGAATATTCTTCGTCCCCACCGACCCGTCGTCGTTCAGGAAACCTTCGAACGTGTAGCCCTCGAGCGGCGCCATCGGCGCGGGCACTGCGGTCGCGAGCGGCAGGCTCTCGAGCGATGGAGCGACGGGCATGCGCATCCGCTCCTCATGCACCCAACTGCCCTTTGCGATGTTTTCCTTGGCATAGCCGATGACCGAGCCATAGCGCAGGATCGGCTCCCCTGCCTGGATATCCACCAGCGCAACCTTGTGCGCCTCGGGCACATCCTCGATCAGCGTCAGCCCCGAATCGAAGTGCGTCCCCGCAGGCAAACCGCCCTCATTGACGAGGATCGCCACCGTATCCTGCGAGTGGACCTGCACATACAGCGGACGCAACTTCGTTTCGGTCGTCATGCAACTCCTGCGGCGTTAGGACTTCTCGAGCTTGCCCTCAACCAGCCGCCACAGATCGAGCGGGTTTCCATCCTGTAACGATTCCGGTAACAATCCCGCCGGAAAATCCTGGTAGCAGACCGGCCGCAGGAACCGCTCGATGGACATCGCGCCCACCGACGTCACGCGGCTGTCGGACGTTGCCGGCGACGGTCCGCCATGCACCATCGCGTACGTCACCTCCACGCCCGTCGGGAAGCCGTTCACCAGCACGCGTCCAGCCTTGCGCTCCAGGATTGGTACCAGCGTCCGCGCAAGTTGCGTGTCCTCGTCCGCTAGCTGCATGGTCGCCGTCAACTGGCCGTTGAGATATTTCGCAATTGCGATCATCTCATCCGTCCCACCGCATTCGATCAGCAGCGCCGCCGGCCCGAAGACCTCATCGAGCAACGCCGGAGTCGCGAGAAAATGCTGCGCTGTCGTGGCGAAAACCTGGGGCTGCCCCGCGTAAGCACCTGGAGCCGGAGCGCCGCCACTCGAGACCGCGCGGATTCCGCTGTCCTTCCCCCACTGCGCTGCGCCCTGGCAGTACGCGCGATGAATGCCGGAGTTGAGCATCGTCGTCGCCGCCTTGACCTCGACCGCAGACGCCACGGTCGAGCGGAAGCGATCGAAGTCCGCCCCCGCAACGCCCATCACAATGCCCGGCTTGGTGCAAAATTGCCCCGTGCCCAACGTCACCGAGTCGATCAGGCCCTGAGCGATCTTCTCCGCCCTTTGCGCCAGCGCCGCCGGCAGCAGGAACACAGGATTGATGCTGCTCATCTCCGCGTACACCGGGATAGGCACCTCGCGCGCCGCGGCCAGCGCAACCATGTGCCGCCCCACGCGTCGCGAACCAGTGAAGCCCACCGCTTGAATCGCTGGATGCTGGACCAGCGCTTCGCCGACCGATGCGCCACCGCCGACCAGCAGCGAGAACACGCCCTCCGGTAGCCCACAGTCCGCCACCGCCTTCTGAATCACCCGCCCCACCAGTTCCGATGTACCCAGGTGTGACGAGTGCGCCTTCGCCACCACCGGGCAACCCGCAGCGAACGCCGCAGCGGTATCGCCGCCGGCCACAGAAAATGCCAGCGGAAAATTACTCGCGCTGAACACCGCAACCGGCCCCAACGGAATCTTCTGCGAGCGCAGATCCGCGCGCGGCATCGGCTTGCGGTCGGGCATCGCCCGATCCACCGTGGCATTCAGCCAGCGTCCCTCGCGCGCCAGGGACGCGAACAGCCGAAGCTGCCCCACCGTCCGCCCGCGCTCGCCTTCAACCCGTCCGCGCGGCAAACCTGACTCGGCGATCACGCGCTCCACCAGCACATCGCCCAAATCCAGGATGCCCTGCGCAATCGCCTCCAGGAACTGCGCGCGTTTCTCCAGGCTCAGCGCCCGAAACGGATCAAACGCGGTCTCGGCCAGCGTGCACGCGGCATCCACATCCGCGACCGAGCCTTCTCCAAACGCTGGCTCCATCTCCTCGCCATTTGCGGGATTCACCGCACGCAGCGAGCCTTCGCTGCCCCGCACCGCGCGCGCGCCAATTAACATCTCTCCGGTCAACACCATTTCAGCAATCATCTCAGCACCCCTGATTCCATGGTACGAACACCGCGCCCTGCCGACAAATCGACCCGCTACCGAACCAGGCACGGCCGCTTGGGATCGAACTTCCAGCCCGGCACCAGGAATTGCATCGCCGCCCCATCGTCCCGAGCTCCTAGTCCCATCGTAGTGTAGAGCGCGTGCGCGTGCTCAATCTGCTCCATATCCACCTCGACGCCAAGTCCCGGCGCTTCCGGAACTTTGATCCTGCCGTCGACGATCCGCAGTGGCTCCTTCGTCAACCGCTGGCCGTCCTGCCAGATCCAATGTGTATCAATCGCCGTTACGTTTCCCGGCGCTGCTGCCGCGACATGCGTGAACATCGCGAGCGAAATATCGAAGTGGTTGTTGGAATGCGATCCCCAGGTCAGCCCCCACTCGCGGCAGAACTGCGCCACCCGCACCGATCCCTGCATCGTCCAGAAGTGCGGATCGGCCAGCGGAATATCGATCGCCTTCAGTTGCACCGCGTGTTTCAACTCGCGCCAGTCGGTGGCGATCATATTCGTCGCGGTGGGCAAGCCGGTCGCCTGGCGGAACTCCGCCATCACCTCGCGCCCGGAGAATCCGCCCTCCGCCCCGCATGGATCCTCCGCATACGCCAGCACGTCGCGCTTGTCCCGGCACAGCCGGATGGCCTCGTCGAGCGGCCACGCTCCATTCGGATCGAGCGTGATCCTCGCGCCCGGAAAGCGTTCCGCCAGCGCCGCGACTGCCTCCATCTCCTGAGCACCTGCCAGCACGCCGCCCTTCAGCTTGAAGTCGCGAAATCCATACCGCGCATGCGCCGCATCCGCAAGCCGCACCACCGCATCCGCAGTCAGCGCTTCCTCATGCCGCAGCCGCAACCACGCATCCTGGGCATCCGGCTCGCAGCGATACGCCAGGTCCGTCTTCGCCCGATCGCCCACGTAGAACAGATACCCCAGCACATCGACGTTCGCTCGCTGCTGTCCTTCGCCCAGCAGTGCCGCCAACGGCAGCCCCAGAAACTGCCCTAGCAGATCGAGCATCGCCGATTCAATCGCCGTCACCGCATGCACCGTCGTGCGCAGATCGAATGTCTGCTGCCCGCGCCCTTCGCGGTCCCGATCGCCAAACCGCAACCGCACCGCGTTCAGCACTTCGTTGTACGCAGCCAGCGGCTTCCCCACCACCAGCGGCTTCGACTCTTCGAGCACGCGCCGAATCTTCTCGCCGCCCGGCACCTCGCCCACGCCCGTGCGTCCCGCATTGTCTGTCAACAGAACAATATTGCGCGTGAAGAACGGCCCATGCGCGCCGCTCAGGTTCAGCAACATCCCGTCATGCCCCGCCACGGGAATCACCCGCATGTCCGCAACCTGCGGCGTTCGCTCGCCTTCACCCATCGTTGTCATGCCTGCACCGGAGTAAGTTCAAGCCGCTTGATCTCGCCCACAATCACCAGGTAGCTGAAGATCGCCACCAGCGCCGTCAAGCCCACAAAGACCAGCGCATCGTTGAACGAGCCCGTCTTCGCCACCAGAATCCCGATGATGGTCGGCGTTGTAATGGTCGAAAGGTTGCCGAACAAATTGAACACGCCGCCATTCACACCCACCAGCTCCTTCGGCGACGTATCCGCAATCACCGTCCAGCCCAACGCTCCGAAGGCCTTGCCGAAAAACGCCAGCGACATCAGCGCCATCACCAGCCTCGGAGTGTTCGTATAGTTGCAACCGATCATCGTCACCGACAGCAGCATCCCCGCGATGATCGGAGCCTTGCGCGCAAACGTCAACGAGTACCCCATGCGCAGCAGTCCATCGGAACACACCCCACCGAGAATTCCTCCGATGAATCCGCACAGAGCCGGCAGCGACGCAGCAAAGCCCGCCTGCAGAATGGTCATATGCCGAGCCTTCACCAGGTACGACGGGAACCACGTCAGGAAGAACGTAGTCAGCGTATTGATGCAGAACTGGCCGATATAAATCCCCACCAGCATTCGCTGGCTCAACAACATTTTGAACGTGGCCCACGTCAGCGGATTGCGTCGCGGTCCCTTTGTATGATCCACCGCTACCAGCGCGCCGCCGCGTTCAATAAATTCGAGTTCAGGCCGGGAGATCAACGGATGGTCGGGCGCGTTGTACACCGTCTTCGACCACGCAACCGCGAGCACCAGGCCGGCGGTCCCCATGAACCAGAAGCAGCTTTGCCAGCCGTATTTCTGCGTCAGCCATCCGGAGAGTCCCCCAAATGCAAACAGCGAGAAATATTGCGATGCGTTAAAGATCGACGACGCGCGACCCCGCTCGGCCGTGGGAAACCACGCTGCAACAATGCGCCCGTTGCCCGGAAACACCGGCGACTGCGCCAGCCCGGAAACCAACCGCAGCCCGAAGATGATCGTGAACGCCCAGGCCGCAGGAGCATAGCCCGCGAGTCCGATCAGCAGCGCGCTGATCGACCACACCACGATTGCAATTCCATATACGCGCTTCGATCCGAAGCGATCCAGCAACCCTCCCGACGGCAACTGTCCCGCCACATACGCCCAACCAAACCCGGAGAACAGCAGCCCCATCTTCGCCGGGCTCAGCGCCAGCGCCTTCTGCATCGCCACTCCGCCCACAGAGAGCGCCACGCGATCGCCGTAGCTGAAGCAGCTTGCGACGAACAGCATGGTTACGACGAGATAGCGGATATGTGTCTGCTTGTCGTCGAGTCCCGATGAATCCAGCCGCTTCACGAGCGACCCGCAATAAGCGCGCTCAGCGCCGCCATCTCACCCGCGTCGAGATCCGTTAGCGGCGTGCGCACCGGGCCCGCCGGCCTTCCGATCGCGCGCATTCCCGCCTTCACAATCGACACCGCGTATCCCTTATGCCGGTTCCGAATGTCGATGTACGGCAGCACTAAATCACGCAATCCCTTGTACACCTCAGCGTGATCGCGCCGCCGCACCGCCGCATAAAAGTCCTGCGCAAACACCGGCAGAAAATTGAAGATCGCCGACGAGTACGTCGTCACGCCCATCTCAAGATACGGCAGCGCAAAAGTCTCCGCCGTCGGCAGTCCGCCCACATACGTCAGCCGGTCGCCCATGCGCGCGTAGATCCGCGTCATCAACTCGATGTCGCCATAGCCATCCTTGAAGCCGACCAGGTTCGGGCAGCGATCGCACAGCCGCTCCAGCCATGTGTCGTTCAGGATCGCATTATCGCGGTTGTAGAAGATCACGCCCAGCTTCGTCGCCGCGCATACTGCCTCAACATGCGCGATCAGGCCCGCAGGATCGGCGTTCAGCAGGTACGGCGGCAGCAGCAGAATCCCATCGGCGCCGGCCCGCTCGCCCGCCTCGGCAAACTGCTTCGCCATCGCGGTGCCGTATCCGCAGCCCGCGACAACCGGCACGCGGCCGTTGGTCTGCTCGACCGCTGCCGACACGACCTTTGAAAATTCCTCCAGCGTCAGCGAGAAGAATTCGCCGGTGCCGCCCGCCGCAAACAGCCCGGCCGGCTTGTGTTCCAGCAACCAGTCGAGATGTTCACGATAGCCCCCTTCGTGAAACGAGAAATCATCGTTGAAGTGCGTGACCGGAAACGAGAGCAGGCCCGCTCCAATCTTCTTTGCAAATTCCTGCGGGGACATCCGGCTCATGACATTCCTTCCAGCGCAATCGTGCAACGGCTCTCCGCAAACTATAAAGAACCCGGCGAGCAATCGACAAGCGCGAGTCGCATATTTTCACCATTGAAAAATTATTTTTACGATCCCGCCAACTCATAATGCCCGGCGTGATTGAGCCTGACCACCCCTCGCGCCCCGTTCTCCGCCGGCGTAGTCGCTGCCGCCGCGCCATTGACCGTAACCCGCGTCGCCGTCGCCGAGGATACCGGCACCGACACGCTCGCCACCACGCCCTCCGGCACATCGACCGCAATCGTCATCGCCCCGCCGCTCTTCCGCACATCAACCTTCAACAGCCCCCGCGGAGTCGGCTCCGCGCCCTTCGCCCAGTCGAGGCCAACCAGGTCCGGCCGCACCTCCACCGTGCTGAAGCCCGCCCCCGTCGGCCGAATCCCAAGCACCTGCTCCATCAGCCACGCCGTCGGCCCCGCCGACTACCCATGCGCCAGGCTGACAAAATAGCCCGAGCGATTGTCCGATTGCAGCGACGCATGAAAGTCCTCGTGATACCAGCTCGGGTCGTAGGCCTCCCAGAAGCTGGTCGCGCCTTCGTCCACCATGCCGCCCCAGTATTGGCGGATCCACTTCAGCGCCTGTTCGCGATGTCCCGTCTCCGCCATCGCCCGAATCACGTAGTAGTTGTAATAGGGCGAAATGATCAAGCCCTTCGTATCGCCCTTTCCCACCTGCGACAGCACATTCTTCCAGATCGCGTCGTACTGGTCCGGCTTCGCCGCGCCGCCAATCACCGCAGCTGCATTCGTCTCCCAACGAGGCCCAAACGTACCGGTGTTCGCGTCCAGCAGAACCTTCTGCGCTCCGGCCTCAATCTCCGCCGCCCGCGCCTCGTACTTCGCCGCGTTGGCTGTGTCGCCGAGTTCGCGCAGCATCCACACCGCCTCGCGATACGCGCGCACAAACTCCAGCGTCGTCGCCCGCCGCGTCTCCGGCGTATCTCCGTTCAACTGCGGCGACCAATCCACGTACAGCCACACGTTACTCTTGTTCGCATAAACATTGCGCGCGTCGAACTCCTTGTCGACAAACTCCAGCAACTGCACCATCCGCGCGTGCTCGCGCTCCAGAAACTCCTTATCGCCCGTATGCCGGTAGTAGTCCGCGACGCCCGTAAGCCAGAACGACGAGTAGCCCGGAATGCCATTCACATGCTGATCCACAGGCGCCGGCCCGATCAGCCGATCCAGCGTGTCTTCCATCAGCGGCCGCTCGCCGAACACATCTTCGATCACGCGCCCGCTCACATCGGTGTCGCCCATCCAGCGCCCGCGGTCACGCTTGCTCGCGTCCCACACGCCGTCCTGCATGCACAGATGCGCGGTGTACGCGCCGATCTCCCATATGCGATTCAGCTGCGGGTCCGACGATTCAAACGAACCCTGATACGTCACCGGGTAATAGATATCGTCCACGTGGATCGCCTTGAAGCGCAGCTCCGGCCCGCCACCCACAAAGCGAATCCTCGCATAGCGAAACGCCGACTTCGGCCCATGTCCCGTCCCGCGCGCCGGAATCGTCAGCAGATTCGTGCCCAGGTACGGCGCCTTCATCGCTTCCGATTCCGACTCGCCCATCTGCACCGTCACGCTCACCGGCGCATCGGAGTCCGACACGAGTTCCACGCGCCCTGTCAGTTCGCGCCCAAAGTCCAGCACCACACTCGGCGCCTCTTCATCCGCAAGCCGCGCCGCCGGCATCCGCACGCCGAACTCCCCCGCCCCGCCGGTCAGGCTCTCAAGATTGGTGAGGCTTCCCCGCCCCGCCGTGTGCGCCAGAATTCCGCGTGCTGGAATCGGCGTATGCGCCAGGTAGCCCGAGATGCCGTCGTAGCCCGGCCAGTCATACAGCCCCGCGTCCGCGTTCCATTGAAACAGTTCAATGGAGCTCTCAATGCCGCCAATGCTCTGCACCGGCTTCCACCCGGCGTCGCTAAACCCCGGCTTCTCCCAACCCTCCGCCGCAGTCGTCGAACTCTTCCACTCCTTATCGCTGATCACCAACGCCGGCGCCTCTACCCCTTGCGCGGCGGGCACAATCTTCGCCACCACCACCTGCCCGAACGTCTGCTGCCGCAGCAGCGCGCTATTCGCAAACCCCGTCACGCCGCGCCCGCGCACCGCTTCAATCGCAACCGTGTTCGCACCCGGCCTCAACAACTTCGCCACCTCCGCCGCGAAAACATGCATGCCCAGCGGCGAAGTCGTATCACTCTCCACCTGCTCGGCGAGTTGCCCATTCAGCCACACCTTCACGCTGCGCGGCCCCGCGACGTACAGCGTCGCCACCGCCGGCACCGCGCCCACCGTAAACTGCCGCCGGAAATAATGCGGCTCAATCTGCTCGTTCGCATTCGGACGCGTGTAGACCACCTTGTCATTGGCCTTCGCATCGTCGGCCGTCCAGATGTACTCCTCCGGCAGCGGCTTGTGTTGCGCGCTCTCCAGCGCGGGCGCTTGGATGTCCCGCGTCGGATCGAGCGGCGTCACGGTGCTCGGCTTCAACTCCTGCGTAAGCGGCAGGTCCTGCGCCCGCACCATTCCCACGCCTAGAAACGCGACACACGCCACCTTCAACCCAATCACTCCCACAGCTCGCATCCTGCAGTCCCTCGAAATCCAAACAGTCCCACTGTATACGCAACTCCGCTGCTGAAGGCAACGACGTTCGCACCGCCGCATTCCACGGACCACTGACAACCGACAACTTCTACTGCGACTCCGCCTGGCGAAAATGGAAGAAGCCCGCCGTCGCGCGATACACCACTACCGCCTCATCGCGTCGCATCTCCTCCAATTGCGGCCCCTTACCCTTCGGCAGCGCATTCTCCGGCGAACTCGGCACCATCTTCACCGGCAGCACCAGCGTCGCCGTCGCCCCCGCCGGAATCGCAATGTCCATCGACGTCACGCCGGCCGCCTGGCTCCACTCACTGCGAATCTTTCCCAGCACCGAGTCGTAGCTCGCCTTCACCCAACTCACGCCTGCCGGCATCTGCGGCCGAATCGTGATCCGTTCGTCCTTCGCACGTGACATGTCGAAGTCGATCCCGCCCAGCCCGCGATAGAACCATTCCTCCGCGCCGCCCAGCATGAAGTGGTCCTGGCTCGCCCGTGGATTCGCGTCCCACGCCTCGGTCAGCGACGTCGCCCCTGCTGCCAGTTGCGACCCATAGCTCGGCGGATCGGTGCGCAGCATCATCGCCAGAATTACGTCCGTGCGCCCCGCCTCCATCAACGCACGCAGCAGGTACGGATACCCCACTTCGCCCGTCGTGATGTGATCCTCGTGCGCCTCGATGTCCGCAACAATCTTCTCGAGCAACTCCGCCCGCCGCTCCTGGGGCACAATCCCCAGCGCCAGCGGCATCGCCATTGCGGTCTGGCTGCCGCGGTCGTACGTTCCCGCCGCCGCATCCCAGTACTTCTGGTTGAAGGCCTCCGCCTCGCGCTTCGCCAGCGCCGTGTACTCCGCCGCATCCTCCGCATGTCCCACCAGCGTCGCGATCTTCGCCATCGCCGCAGCGTCCTCATCCAACATCAGCGTCCCCGTCACGCCCAGCGAGGTATCCTGCGAAACCCCAGGCGGTTTCGGCCCAATGTCGTACCAATCCCCGAGCCCGTACGCAACGATCCCGTCCGCATCCGCCTTACCTTGCATAAACTTCACATACGCCCGCATCACCGGATAGCTCCGCTCCAGCGCATGCACATCGCCATAAAAGCGATACGCCGCCCACGCCGCAAGCACGCTCGCCGAACCCCACTCCGGCGAGTCGTCAAACATTGCCCACTTCGGGTCCGTCCCGAACCGCGTGTACTGCGGTGCGATCGTGGCCACGCCGCCATCCGCATGCTGCGCGTCTGCGATGTTCCTCGCCGTCGCCGCGTACAGCCCACGCAGATCGTTGTTGAACATCAGCCCCGAAGCCACCAGGTGCGTCTCCTCCAGCCAACCCAGCTTCTCCCGATGCGGACAATCGGTAAACAGGCTCACCTCGTTGTTGTGCATCGCATTCACAATCAGCGCGTGAATCGCATTCAACGTGTCGCTCGAGCTCGCAAAGCTCCCCGTCCCCTTCGACGCGGAGTGCCATTCGACCCCTTTGATTTCGTCAATCTTCAACGGACGCGCAGTTGAATCGCCACCGCTCCACTCCGCCTGCAGGTATCGGAATCCGTAGTATCCAAACCGCGGCTCCCAATCCTCGCCGTCACTCCGCCCGCTCAGCGTATAGCTCCACCACATCGGCCCACCCGAGCTTCGCTGACTCACACTGCCGTCGGCGTTCAGCAACTCACCCGGAGTCAGCTTCAAAGCCTGCCCTGCAAATCCTCGCGTCCGCACATGCGGCACTCCAGCGAAGTTCACTCCCAGGTCATACACCACCTTATTCGGCGCCAACTCGGTCACCTTCACGGGCGCATGTGAATCCGACGCTCGTACTTCCGGAGCGAGCGCCGCAGTCAACTTCCCGCCCGGCCCCACCACAACCTCCGCAGCGCTCCATCCGTCCTCCTTGAAGCCCACGCGATCCCAACCCGCCTGCTCCTTCCGAGCGTCATAATCCTCGCCACCGTACGTGGAACTGAACGTCACCGGCCCCTTCGCAACCTTCCACGAAGCATCGGTCTCCACCGTCTCCGTCTTCCCATCCGCATACCTCAGCCGCAACTCGGCAATCAGTTTCGGCACCCCAAAGCTCCCATCGAACTTCGTATACCGCCCCTTCGTCTTCTGCACGTTGTACATGCCGTTCCCCAGCATCACGCCCAGCACATGCGGCCCCGGCGCCAGCATCTTCGTCACGTCGTACGTCTCGTACGTCACCGTCTTCCTGTAGTCCGTCCACGCCTGGTGCAGTCCCTGCGGAGCGACCAGCTCCATCCTGCCCTCGCTCCCGATCCGCGCCTCGTACTGCCCCAGCCCCGCGATCCGCAGCGTCGCGCTCGCCACCGTCCCCCGCACCATAATCTCCCGGCGAAAAATCGGTAAAGGCCGGCTCCCATCCAACTCCGCGCCGTCCCGCTCCGTGCTCCACGGCGCCTGGATCCACTTTGCCGTCCACGCCTGCTGCCCCGGCGCCGCTGCCCCCGCCGCGACCACAAGACTCAGCCCCACCCCCAGCGCCAACCCCTTCATCCTGTGCATCGCTGCCCTCTTCGGTTCGCTACCAAACTAACTCATCAACCGGATCACCGCCCCAAAGCCGTGCCGCATCGCGGAAGCCCACCATTGGAAGGGTTTTAACCATCCAACATGCAGCCCAACCGTCAAGTTGGTAGAATCGTACGTGACAAGGCAAGACCTACAAGGAGTCTTTTATGGCAAATCTTCTCGACCAGCTTCGCACCATGACCACCGTCGTTTCGGACTCCGGCGACATCAACGCGATTGAGCAATTCAAGCCGCAGGATTCCACCACTAATCCTTCGCTGATCGCCGCGGCCGCCGAGATGCCCGCCTACGCGCCCATCGTCGACGGCGTGCTCATGCAGGCCCGCGAAGACGCCGGCCCCAGCGCTACCGACAAGCAGGTGGCCGCACTCGCCTTCAAGTCGCTGGCCGTCGCCTTCGGGCTCAAGATCCTCGCCATCATCCCCGGCCGCGTCTCCACCGAAGTCGACGCCCGCCTCTCCTACGACACCGAGAAATCCATCGAGACCGCCCGCGACATCATCGCGCAGTACGAGAAGGCCGGCATCTCCCGCCAGCGCGTCCTCATCAAGCTCGCCTCTACCTGGGAAGGCATCAAGGCCGCCGAAATCCTGGAAAAGGAAGGCATCCACTGCAACATGACCCTGCTCTTCGGCATCCACCAGGCAGTCGCCGCCGCCGAGGCCAAGGTCACGCTGATCAGCCCCTTCGTCGGGCGAATTCTGGACTGGTACAAGAAGGACACCGGCAAGGATTACACCGGCGCCGACGATCCCGGCGTCCAGTCCGTCACCACCATCTACAACTACTACAAGCATTTCGGATACAAGACGGTCGTCATGGGCGCAAGCTTCCGCAACATCGGCGAAATCGAAGAACTAGCCGGCTGCGACCTGCTCACCATCGCACCCAAGCTGCTCGCCGAACTCGAAGCCAAGCAAGGTGACCTGCCGCGCAAACTCGATCCCGCGAAGGCCGCGACCATGAACATCGAAAAGATTCCCATGGACAAAGCCACCTTCGACAAGATGCACGCTGCCGACCGCATGGCCAACGACAAGCTGAAGGAAGGGATCGAAGGCTTCTCCAAGGCACTCGAGGACCTCGAAAAGCTGCTGGCCAAACGCCTCAGCGAGATCAGCGAAAAGCAGACCGTCGGCGCCCACTAAACCGCCGCCATCCTCTATCCTGAGACCGCGCCCTTCACCGGCGCGGTCTTTCCTTTTACTTGTCGGAAACGTAGAGTCATCCAAGTCGCATGACCAACAATGGTCAGTCCGCGCATCCGATTCAAACCCTCCGCGACGTCATAACGTTGCTGGAAGCCTCGATCCTCCTCTGTCTCGCCAGGCCCGGCAAGAAGGCTGTCCACCAGCTCCGCTCCGCAACCCGCCGCGTCGAAGCCCAGCTCGAACTGCTCCCCATGCTGCCCCAACTCCCCGTGCACGAGCCGCAGCGGCGCAAAACACTCCGCCTCCTCAAGAAGCTGCGCCGGGCCGCCGGCGAGGTCCGCGACCTCGATGTCCAGCGCGACCTCATCCTCAGCGAAGCCACCGCGGCCAACAACAAGCGCCCCAGCCGCAGCCTGCGGGACGAGGCCCGCAAGCTCCGCCGCGAACTCAAGGGCCGCCGCGATGAGCAGGCCGGCCAACTGCTTGCTCTCCTCCACAAGCAGAGCGCCCATCTCCCGCTGATCTTTGAGGAGTTGCTCGACACCCTCGCCCCCGCCGCTTCGCTGGCGCTCACCGAAACCGAGTTGACCGGCCTGGCGCACAACCTCTACGCGCACCCCGTCAGTGGCCCAACGCCCGCGGCGCACAACGATATCGCCCAGCTCCACGCCCTGCGCAAGCGCGCCAAGCTCGCCCGCTACCTGGCCGAATCCGCCCCGGTGACCGCCGCCGCCGCCCACCGCCTCGCCGCGCGCTTCGAAAAGCTGCAGGTCACCGGCGGTCAGTGGCACGACTGGCTCATCCTCGCCGACGTCGCCGCCGGTGAGCTGGGCGACTCCGCCAAACTCCCGCCCCTCTTCGCCGCCCACGCGCAGAGTTCCCTCCGCGCCTTCAAGCGGCAGCTCGCCCACCAGCCCTGATTACAAAATGTAGCGGCTCAGATCGTGGTCCTTCACAATCGACGCCACCTGCTGGCGCACGTACTCCGGATCCACCACGATCACCTTCTCCACCCCATGCGCCGTCTGCCGCTCGATCACCGGCAGTGGGGGCGAAGCCTTCTCCGGCTCGCTCCCCAGCGATGCCGACGCCGCCACCCTCGCAATCACGCCCTCTTCCGTCGCCTCCGACCGCGGGCTCTTGAACAGGTCCGGCGCCTGGAAGCTGATCTCGTCCAACACGCGCTCCATGATCGTATGCAGCCGCCGCGCGCCGATGTTCTCCGTCGTCTCATTCACCCGGAACGCGAACTGCGCCATCTCCGCCAGCGCTTCCGGCGTGAACTCCAGCTTCAGCCCCTCAGTCTCCAGCAGCGCCGTCGACTGCTTCACCAGCGACGATTTCGGCTCTGTCAGAATCCGAATAAAATCCTCCACCGTCAGCGACTTCAGCTCCACGCGAATCGGGAACCGCCCCTGCAACTCCGGAATCAAATCGCTCGGCTTCGACACGTGAAACGCGCCCGCCGCAATAAACAGAATGTGATCGGTCGACACCATGCCGTACTTCGTGTTCACCGTCGTCCCTTCGACGATGGGCAGAATGTCGCGCTGCACGCCCTCGCGGCTCACATCCGGCCCGTGGCTGCCCTCGCGCCCCGCAATCTTGTCGATCTCGTCGAGGAACACGATCCCCGAATCTTCCACCCGCTCCACCGCGAGGCGCGTCACCTGGTCCATGTCGATCAGCCGGCCTTCTTCCTCCTGCACCAGGTACTCGAACGCCTCCGCCACCTTCATCTTGCGCTTCTTCGTCCGCTGCCCGAACAGCCCCGGCAGCATGTCCTTCAGGTTCATGTCCATGTCGTCGGGCGACTGCGCGGACAGAAATTCAAAACTCGGCTGATTGCGGTCGCGGACATCAATCTCCACCATCCGCTCATCCAGCTTGCCTTCGCGGAACTGCTGCCGCAGCTTCTCCCGGCTCTTCTCGTGCCCGCTTCGCTCGTGGCTCTGCTCGGCCGAATCCTCCGCCTTCGCGTCTACCTTCTCCGCGCTCGCGTCGATCGTCTGCCCGACTGGGACCTGCACCACTTGCATGGCGCGCATCCCCGACGGAGTCATCACCACCGCGGCCGGCCCTGCCTTCGCGGAAGCTGCCTGAGCCGCCGCCGGCGGGGGCGGCAGCAGCAGGTCGAGCAGCCGATCCTCGGCATTCATCTCGGCCTTGTCCTCGACGTCCTCCATCTTCTCTTCGCGCACCATGTCGATAGCGATCTCCACCAGGTCGCGCACAATCGACTCCACATCGCGCCCGACGTACCCGACTTCCGTAAACTTCGAAGCCTCCACTTTCAGGAACGGCGAGTTGGTCAGCTTCGCCAGCCGCCGCGCAATCTCCGTCTTGCCCACGCCCGTCGGCCCGATCATGATGATGTTCTTCGGCATGATGTCATCGGCCAGCTCCGGCGCGAGCTTCTGTCGTCGCATCCGGTTCCGCAGCGCAATCGCCACCGCCCGCTTCGCCGCATGCTGCCCCACCACATACTTGTCCAGCTCCGCCACAATCTCGCGCGGAGTCATCTCATCCAGCGCCAAAGCCTGATCTTCCGCCGTTCCCGGTAAATAAATTGCCATCTCGTTGCCCCTCGTTATCCCCACTGCTGCGCGGAACCCAGTACCTCGAACCCCACCTTGAACCTAGAACCTAGCGCCTAGCTTTTCTTCAACTCTTCCACCGTCAACTGATCATTCGTATAAATACAAATCTGTCCCGCGATCCTTAGACTCTTCTCCGCAATCTCCCGCGCGCCCAGCTCTGTGTTCTCCATCAGCGCCCTTGCACTCGCCAGCGCATAACTCCCGCCACTTCCGATCGCCACAATCCCTTCATCCGGCTCGATCACGTCACCGTTGCCACTCAGCACAAACGTCGCCGTCGTATCGCACACAATCAGCAGCGCCTCCAGGTGCCGCAGCATCCGATCCGTCCGCCAGTCCTTCGCCAGTTCCACCGCCGACCGGCTCAGATTCCCCGCATACTGTTCCAGCTTGGTCTCAAACCGGCTGAACAGCGAAAACGCATCCGCCGTTGAACCGGCAAAACCCGCCAGCACCTTGTCCTGATACAGCCGCCGGATCTTCTTCGCCGAGGCCTTCATCACGCTCGCACCCAGCGTCACCTGCCCGTCGGCCGCCATCACCACCGAGTCGCCCCGCCGCACGCACAGCACAGTGGTCGACCGAATCCTTCGCCCCTCCCCCAAATCCAGCGGGTGAGCATCCGTTCCAGCGTTATTGTTCTTCAGCGAAATATTGGCAGCGTCGTAAAAAGTCGATTTCATGAGCAATTCCCAGTATATCGCCTGTGAGGAGGTACTAGGTTCCAGGCGCCAGGTTCAAGGCCGGAACTAAGGAGCCGCTGTGGCCACCGACACATCGAACGACAGACCCGAATCTATACACTTCCTCCTATGTCGAGCAGCTACAGAGACTTGAAAGTTTGGCAAAGGTCGATAGATCTCGCCGAAAACATCTACCGCCTAACATCCGCATTTCCTGCCTCGGAAATGTATGGCCTCACCTCGCAGATGCGCAGGGCCGCCGTCTCAATCGCGAGCAATATCGCCGAAGGTTGGGGACGACACAGCCGGAAAGACTACAGCAGATATGTGGAGATAGCCGGCGGATCGAACGACGAACTTCGCACTCAGCTGGTTATTGCGGAACGCCTCGGTTTCGGAGACGCCAGACTCCTGGAGGACACCAACACTCTTGCCGACGAGATCGGGAGGATGCTTGGCGGTTTGCATAAGTTCCTGCAAACCCCGAGGAAGCGAATCGAGCGTCTAACCCTCCCGTCCTGAAACCTGGCACCTCGAACCCTACCCTAGCGCCTGGTAGCTGGCGCCTGGCGCCTCGTTTAGGTGCCTGCCACCTCGTATACTGAAATGGTGCACATGGTGGCCACATCTTCGGGCAAGATGCAGCGGGTGCTGGCGGTCTCCCTCGTCGCGACCGGCCTTTACGTCGCCGCCACCCTTTACTTCGGCCTCCGCGCCCACTCTCTTGCCCTCATCTCCGAGGCCGGCCACAATCTCTCGGACATGCTCGCCATCGGACTGTCTTTCGTCGCCGTCTACTTTCAGCGCCGTCCAGCCACCGACGAAAAGACCTTCGGCTACCAGCGCGCCGGCGTCCTGGCCGCCTTCGTCAATGCCCTCACCCTCATCATCCTCGCCGCCTGGATCGGCCTTTCCGCCATCCACCGCCTCTACGAGCCCGTCGCCGTCCAGCCCCGCATCATGATGGCTGTAGCCGCCGCCGGTGTCCTCATGAACGGCGCCATCGCAGGCCTGCTCTGGAAATTCTCCGGCGACGTCAACATCCGCAGCGTCTTCCTGCACATGCTCGGCGACACGCTCTCCACCGCCGCCGTCATCGCCGGAGGCCTCGGCATTCTGCTCACCGGCCTAACCTGGATCGACCCCGTTCTTTCCCTCCTGATCGCCGGCATGATCGTCTGGTCCTCCGTGTCCATCGTCCGCGAGACCCTCAATATCCTCCTCGAGGGCACCCCACGCGCCGTCCAGCTCGCCGACATCCGCGTCGCCCTCGCCGAAGTTCCCGGCGTCCTCGATGTCCACGACCTGCACGTCTGGTCCCTCGGCTCCTCCTCCCACGCCCTCGCCAGCCACGTCACCATCCCGGAGATGCCCGTCTCCGACTGCGCCAGCATCCTCGACGCCATCAACTGCGCCCTGCGTGACCGCTTCCGCATCACCCACACCACCATCCAGTTCGAAATCCGCGGCTGCGAGACCACCCACGGCTGCTCCGCCCCGCCTGCCCTCGAAGCCGCCGGCGCCCATCACCACCACGACCACTCCCACAGCCACTGACCCGTGGTTGTCTTCGAAGGGGTGTAATGTCCGCAAGCCTCCTGCGTCAGCCCCTGTGAAAGCACAATGCAACGCTTTCCAGGAGGAAACATCATGAAAACAACGCAAACCACCCCTTGCCCCTGTGGTCCCATTTGTCCCTGCGGGCCAGACTGCAACTGCCCCGGCTGCCCCTGTCAGGGTGAGCCAAACCCAGCCGTCCCCCATCCAATCCGCAGGCAGTAGCCCACGCTATTTGCCTGCGGAATCCTTCATGATGCCCCAGACACCCCTCAACTCGCTGCTGGCTCTTCGCCGGCAATTCCTCGGATTCATCGAGCGCCGCGTCGATAACCCCGCCCTGGCGGAAGACATCCTCCAGACCGCCTATCTGCGCGTGCTCGACAACGGCAGCCAGTTGCGCGACGACGAGTCGGCCGTCGCCTGGTTCTATCGCATCCTTCGCAACGCAATCATCGATTCCTACCGCCGCCGGGCCACCGAGGGCGCCGCCCTCGAACGCTGGGCGCAGGAACTCGAAACCGAGACCAGTTCCAACCCCGCGCTCGAAGAAACCGCCTGCCAATGTATCGCCGGAGCCCTAGACCGCCTGACCCCGGCCTATGCCACCCTGCTCCGTGAAGTCGACCTCGGCGAGGCCACCCTTGCGAACTACGCCGGCGGGCAGGGCATCACTCCCGGTAACGCCGCCGTTCGCGCCCACCGCGCCCGCGCCGCCCTCCGCAAACAGCTCATCCGCTGCTGTGGCACCTGCGCGACCCACGGATGTCTCGACTGCACCTGCCGAGCCTCAAAAACCCCAGCAAACTCGAATGTCAAGCCCGAAACAACCTAACTCCATGATTAATATGGGCATAGACTCGTCCCGTGAGTTATACCCAACCTGCTATTCCTTAAATAGGGACAAAAAGAAGCCCCGGCAGTTTCGCCGAGGCTTCTTCCGTCAGAAACCATAGAAATCAGCTAACTCATTCAAAATATGTTTTTTCCTGCACCCCGAAGCCCTACAGGAGCGTCGCATCCAGCGAAATCTCAGCCGCCGGAGCCAGCAACCGCGAGATCGGGCAGCCTGCTTTCGCGCCCGCGGCGATCTCGTCGAACTTCGCCTTGTCGATGCCCGGAATCTTCGCCTTCGTAATCAAGTGGCTCTTGGTCACCGTAGGCTTGTCGTGCATGTCCAGTGTCACCACCGCGGTCGTCTCAATGGAGTCCGGCGTGAAGCCAGCCTTACCCAACTCCGCACTCAATGCCATGGTGAAGCACCCAGCGTGGGAAGCCGCGATCAACTCCTCGGGGTTGGTGCCAACGCCTTCGGCAAACCGGGAACCAAAGCTGTACTGCATCGCCTTCAGCGCGCCGCTCTGGCTCGAAATCGTGCCTTTGCCTTCCTTCAAACTGCCGTTCCAAACTGCGCTTGCACTGCGGTCCATAGCATTCTCCTGTTGTTTTCAAAAAGTTGGATCGGAAAATCGTCCCCTCTAACGGTAACCCATTCGATGCCTGCGCCGGCACCTGCGGTGGAGAAAGGTGCGTGAAAAACTCGCCGCCTGCGTTAAGCTATCCCTCATGCAAACGCAAGCCCCGAATCCGGCAGCCTCATCCGCAACCGCGCAGTGCGCGCTCACCGACGAGCATCACTCCGTGTTCTGCCCCAACTGCTCATCACGGCTCAGCGACCACCGCTGCAAGCTGGTATGCCGCACCTGTGGATACTTCCTCAGTTGCGCCGACTTCTACTGATCTCTGCGGTCCCACATCCTGCGATTCGAACCTGGCCTGCGAGAGTTCCCGCGAATTGCATCCAACCATCCTGGGAAACACCGCTCGCGAGGTACGACATGCTCACCGCTCGAACCGCACTGCTTGCCGGCGCCGTTCTTCTGCTCGCAGCCGCCGGATGCAAGTCCAAATCGGCGCCCACGCCGGAGAACTTCACCACCGCGCTCAACGCCTACTTCCTCGACCACCCCGACTGTCTGCTGCCCGAAGCGCCGCACTTCCCACTCGAGACCAGCGACCCAACCCAGTTGAAGCAGATGAACGCGCTGGTCGCCGCGCAGCTCCTCACCGTCGAGGAGGAGCGCGACATTCACGTCAGCCGCTTCACCACCACGCCCGCCGGAGCCCGCCACGCACCGCGCTTCTGCTTCGGCCACCGCGTCGTCACCAGCATCGACAGCTTCACGCCGCCGGCCGCGGCCAACGGCTTCATCGAGTCGCAGGTCACCTACCACTACAGGATGGAAGATGTCCCCATCTGGGCCGACTCCAACGGCGTCCGCACCGCCTTCCCGGCCTTCGCGCATGCCACCACCGGCACCGCGTCGGACACCATCACCATGGCTTCCGTCCCCACCGGCTGGCAGGTCCCCAGCTAGTCTCTTTCCGCCGGCAGGAACAAGCTGAACGCCGAACCGTGGTAGCGCTCATGCTGGCTGCTGCGGACCGACAACCGCCCGCCGTGCCGCTGTACGATCTCCTCGGAGATCCAAAGCCCGAGGCCGGTTCCGTTCAGGTCCTTGGTTGTGAAGAATGGCTCGAAGATGCGCGCCATGGTCTTGCACAACATTCCGTGGCCATTGTCCGCGACCAGAATCCGAATACCCTCGCGCCCCGCGCGCACGGCGTGGTGAGCCCGCAGGGTCAGCCGTCCTCCGGTCCGCATCGCGTCCATCGCATTGACGATCAGGTTGCTCAGCACCTGGCGAATCTCATTCTCCAGGCAGGAGACCTGCGTTGTGCCGGAGTAGGACGTGTCCACCGTCACCCCTGAATTTACCAGGCGGCCATGGTAGAGATTGAGGACAGGCTGGACCAGTTGAGCTGCGGTCACTCGCGAGGGTCGCGCTGACTGGCGATGAAAGCGCAGGGTCTGAGTGGCGATCTGGCTCACGCGTGCAAGCTCCGCCTGGGCGATCTCCACGTACTTCCGCACGTCGCTGGGCAGTTCTTCATTCGTCGAAATCAGGAACAGCAGGTTCGTGATCGACTCCAGCGGGTTGTTGATCTCATGCGAAATCGACGACGCCAGCCGCCCAACCGCGGCCAGCTTTTCGCTCTGGATCAGCGCCTTCTCCGCCTTCTTCTGCTGGGTGATTTCCAGCGACGCCGCCGAGATCGCCTGCACCGATCCGTCCGCACCGCGCACCGGCGAGTAGTTCACCGTCCAGTAGCGATGCTCGCCGGGATGGCTGATCAACTCGCCCTCCAGTGGATAATTCACCACCGGCGTTCCCTCGCGAACCTGCTCGAACAGCTCCTGCAGGCCCGGAATCGGTGCCATCTCGGTGAGCGTGCGACCCAGCACCTGTTCCGGCTTCAGCCCGAAAAATGCTGCCTGCCGATCATTCAACCGCTGGTAGCGAAACTCGACCGCGTCAAAGAGCGCCAGACCAATGGGAGCCGTGCGGTAGAGCGTCTCAAGCTCCGCCGCCTGGCGCGTCGTCTCCTCATTCTTCAGGCGAAGCTCTTCGGCGGCGTTGCGTCGTTCACTGATGTCGCGAAAAAAGACGATGATGCCATCCTCGTCCGAGGGATGCGCCTCCACCGTCAGCCAGAGATTGAGTGGCTCCGGATAATAGGCCTCAAAACTGCCGCCGATCCGCTCGTCCATGGCACGGCGGTACGTTCGCACATACGGCGAATCGGGGTAGATCACACTCGGAAACGACGTCCAGAGATTCTTGCCGAGCACGTCGCCGCTGGGTGCCAGCATCTCCTCCGCGCGGCGGTTCAGAAAGGTAAAGTTGTAATCGCGGTCCAACAAAACCACCGCATCGGTGGTTCCCGCAAAGACCTGGTCGAGTTGACGCGCGCTCTCGTCCCACTTGGCTTCGGCCCGCTTCAGGCGGGAGATGTCGCGAAACTGGACCGCAATGCCGGACGAAATCGGAAAGGTCCGCAGTGAGATCCAGATGTCGAACGGACGATAGTAAAACTCGTGATCGAGCGAGATGCGGCGCTCCATCGAAGCGCGGTAGATCAACTCCTGCCGCGTTCCGACGGTGTCGGGATAAAGCTCCCAGTGCGTGGGCCCGTTCAGGTCCTCCTCGTCAATGTGGCTGATGCGGCGCGCCGCCCGGTTGGCGAAGGTAATGCGCCACTCGCGATCGAGAAAGATGATCCCGTCCGTAAGAATCTCAACGAGATGGCCCAGATCGGTGTGACCGGCGCGGCTCTCCCCGCCTTGAAACCCGAGCCCTGGATTCATGTCAGCGCGCACATGCATTCTTGGGTCATTCCACCTGACCCTTGGATGTGATCAAACTGCCCAAGGCTGGCTCACCGGTGAAATTTATTGATCCCGAAGAGGCTTGCGACCCGGAATCAGGCCGCTTCGTTGTCCGCCTTCAGTTTCTCCGCCGTGTAATGCGCAATCAGCGCATCGATGGTCGGCTGCAGTTGCCCTTCCATTACCTGCGCCAGCTGGTGGTTGGTCAGCCCGATGCGGTGGTCGGTCATGCGGTTCTGCGGGAAGTTGTAGGTCCGGATCTTCTCCGAGCGATCCCCGGAGCCGATCTGCTGCTTGCGGTCCTTCGCCTGCAACTGGTGAATGCGCTCCGCCTCGACCTCGTACAGCCGCGCGCGCAACACGCGCATGCCTTTTTCGCGGTTCTTGATCTGCGACTTCTCGTCCTGACAGCTCACCACCGTGTTGGTCGGCAGATGCGTAATCCGCACCGCCGAATAGGTCGTGTTCACCGACTGCCCGCCCGGCCCGGACGAACAGAACGTGTCGATACGCAGGTCCTTCGCCTCGATCTTGATGTCGACCTCTTCCGCCTCGGGCAGCACCGCCACCGTAATTGCCGAGGTATGCACGCGCCCTTGCGTCTCGGTCGCCGGCACGCGCTGCACACGGTGCACGCCCGACTCGTACTTCAACTGCGAGTAGACGTTGTTGCCCTCGATGATCGCGGTCACGTCCTTCAGGCCGTTGCCGATGCCGGACTCGGTCTGCGACAGCACCTCGACCTTCCACCGATGCTGCTCGGCAAAGCGCATGTACATGCGGAAGACCTCGGCGACAAACAGCGCCGCCTCGTCGCCGCCCGTTCCGGCGCGCAGCTCCAGGATCACGTTCTTTTCGTCATTCGGGTCCTTGGGCAGCAGCAGCACCTTCAGCTGCTCTTCCACCGGCCCGAGCTGCGGCTCCAGCGTAGCCAACTCCGCCTGCGCCATCTCCTTGATGTCCGGATCGGAGTCGGCCAGCATGGCCTTCGCCTCGGCAATGCCGTCCTTGATCTTGCGGTACTCGCGGAATTTTTCGACAGTCGGCTCGAGGTCGCGGTGCCCCTTGGACACCTTGCGGTAGTTCTCCTGATCGTTGACGATCGTGGGGTCCGAAAGCTGGCGCCCAAGCTCTTCATAGCGCTCTTCCAACTGGTCTAAACGGTCAAACATGGGACTTCTCCTTGCGGCAGAACTTCATGGATTTGGGAAAGGGGGATTGCAAGCGCAGGAAGGCGCAGCTAGTGCTGGTCGCGACGCTGGGAGGTCACGCGGGGCAAATTCACCGGGATGGTGCGGCAGATCAACACGCTTATTTGATGTTACTCCGAGCGCGGCAGGTGCGGGAAGCATCAGTATGCTGGAAGGCAGATCGGCACCTCGCATGGCATTTTTCAAGCAAGTAGCCCAACTCGCCAAAGAGATGGCCGCGACCGCCAGCCGCCTGAAGAAGCGCGCCGCCATTGCGCAGGCGATCGCCGCGACCCACGCCGCCGCACCTGACAGCGACGACGCCGGTCTGTTCGCCCTCTACCTCGCCGGAACGCCCTTCGCCGAGGCCGATCCGCGCAAGCTGAACGCCGGCGGCGCGATGCTGACCAGGGCGGTGCTCGCCGTCTCCGGCGCCACGGACGCGGCGCTCACCGCTGCGTATCGGCGCCACGGAGACCTGGGCGCTGCGGCCTTCGACCTGCTCCAGTCTCAATCCGCGCCAGATCAGCCAGATCAAGCAGCGGTGCTGACGCTGGACGACGTTGCCGAGGCGTTCGCCGGAATGGCCACTGCCCGCACCACCGCCATCCGCACCGCGCTGGTCGAGGGCCTGCTCCGCCGCGCCACGCCGCTCGAAGCCAAGTACCTCCTCAAGCTGATGCTGGGCGACATGCGCATCGGCGTCAAGCAGTCGCTGGTCGAAGAAGCCATCGCATTCGCCGCCTCAACTCCGTCCACACCGATCTCGCCTGCGCAGGTCCGCCACGCCGTCATGCTGGAAGCCGACCTTGCGAGCGCCGTCCGCCGCGCGTTCTCCGGCACACTGAGCGAAGCGCGCATGCGCCTGTTCCATCCGCTGGGCTTCATGCTCGCTTCACCCGTCGATAGCCCGGAAGCAGCCATCGCCCGCTTCACCGCAGACCAACCTGCAACGGACAACCTGCAACCTGCAACTTTGCTTGCCTTCCTCGAAGACAAGTACGACGGCATGCGCGCCCAGGTGCACTGCGGCGATCCCGAGCAACCCGGCCGCGTCGCTCTTTACTCGCGCAACCGCGAAGACGTCACCGAGAGCTTTCCCGAACTCGCCGAAGCCTTCGCCGGCGTCGCCGATGGCCAGTACATCTTCGACGGCGAAATCCTCGCCTGGCACTTCGGGGCGACCGAAACCGAGGTGCCCCATGCATCGGGAAGCGAGGGATGGGATGCTCGAAGCTCACCAGCACTCACGCGCGAAGCGGGTCCAGAACCGCACGAAGTCCCCCACGCGCTTCCGTTCGCCGTCCTGGGCCAACGCATCGGCCGCAAGCGCGTCGCGAACGAGTGGCGCACCCGCATTCCCGTCGTCTTCATGGTCTTCGACCTGCTGTCGGCTGGCGGCGAACTCACGCTCGACCTACCCCTCAGCGAGCGCCGCAACCGGCTCGAAGCCATCGTCGAACGCATTACCGACCACACCGTGTCCCCGCTCGAACTAGCCGCCCCCGAACCCGCCCAGTCGCACCTCTTTCAACCTGCAACTGACAACCTGCAACCTGCAACTCCCCTTCGCCGCCTGCTGCTCTCTCCCTCGCGCCTGGTCGAAAGCGCCGAGGACATCGACCGCGCCTACGCCGCCGCCCGCGCCCGTTCCAACGAGGGCGTGATGATCAAGGCCGCGGACTCCGTCTATCAACCGGGCCGCCGCGGCCTCGCCTGGATCAAACTGAAGCGCGAACTCGCGACGCTCGACGTCGTCATCACTGGCGCCGAGTACGGCCACGGCAAGCGCGCCGGACTGCTCAGCGACTATACCTTCGCCGTGCGCGGCCCCGACTTCACTGGCACCGGCGAACACCTCGGCGGACTGTACAACGTAGGCAAAGCCTACTCCGGCCTCACCGACGCCGAGATTGCGGACCTCACCGAGTTCCTGAAAGCCCGCACGCTGATCGACCAGGGCCACTTCCGCACGGTTGAGCCGCTCATCGTCCTCGAAGTCGCGTTCAACAACATCATGCGCAGCAACCGCCACGCCAGTGGCTTCGCGCTCCGCTTCCCGCGCATCCTTCGCCTTCGCCCCGACAAGCCGCTCAACGAGATCGACACCCTCGACCGCGTCGAAGAGATCTACCAGTCCCAGATCGACAAGCCGGTGGAGGACGCGGTTAGCCCCGCCGCTTCGTCCGAATGATGTCCTCGCAGTTGAAGCACTGGCGCAACCGGTCATTCGGCTTGCCCATTACCCGGTTGCGGCTGGGAATCGCGCGCAGGCGGCTGCAGCGCTCCGTCGTGTGAAACACATCGCTGTTCGCGGCCCACGTCGGCGCAATCTCCGGCGTCAGTTCACTCTGATCTGGGAATTGAAGGCTTGTCTGCATCTTCTCCACCCTACCGTTTGCTGCAGTGGAAGAGTCGAAGGGCACCTGAGCGCGCCCCAATGGGTCTCATCGCAACTTCCCGCTCGGCGTGGCATCCAATTCACTATGGAATATCGGAAACTTGGCAGATCAGGAATCAAGGTGCCGGAGCTTTGCTTCGGCTGTGGAACCTTCGGCGGCAAGAACGAGTTCTTCGACGCCTGGGGCGCAACCGGGGACATCGCGGAGGCGCGCAAGATCGTCGACATCTGTATGGAAGCCGGCCTCAACTTCTTCGACACCGCCGATATCTACTCGACCGGCGGCAGCGAAGCCGTCCTCGGCGGGGCCATTAAGCACCTCAAGCGCGAGGACGTCCTGATCTCCACCAAGGCGACATTCCCCTTCGGCCCCGGCCCCAACGACCAGGGCTCCGGGCGCTACCACCTCACGCAGGCGCTCGAAGGCTCGCTCAAGCGCCTCGGCACCGACTACATCGACGTTTACCACCTGCACGGCTTCGACGCGACCACGCCCGTCGAAGAAACCCTCTACACGCTCGACAACTTCGTTCGCGACGGCAAGGTCCGCTACATCGCCTGCTCCAACTTCTCCGGCTGGCACCTGATGAAGTCGCTCTCTGTCAGCGAGCGCTACGGCTGGGCGCGCTACGTCGGCCACCAGGTCTACTACTCCCTGGTCGGCCGCGATTACGAGTGGGAACTGATGCCGCTCGCGATCGACCAGGGCGTCGGCGCGCTGATCTGGTCGCCGCTCGGCTGGGGCCGCCTGACCGGCAAGATTCGCCGCGAAACGGGAATCCCCGCGGTCAGCCGCCTCAACACGAAAGTGGTCCTCGACATGGGGCCTCAGGTACCCGAAGAGCTTCTTTACACTGTTGTCGAGGCGATCGACGAGGTTGCGAAGGAGACGGGCAAGACCGTTCCCCAGATCGCGCTCAACTGGCTGCTGCGCCGGCCCACCGTCTCGACGATCATCATCGGCGCGCGCAACGAGGCGCAGCTTCGCCAGAATCTCGGCGCCGTCGGGTGGAGCCTGACGCCGGAGCAAGTATCCCGGCTCGATGCCGCCAGCGAGGTCCCGCTCGCGTATCCCTACTGGCATCAACGCCAGTTTCCGACCCTGAACCCCAAGCCCGTCTAAGTCCTTCTTCGCCAATCGCGTGCCCCGAAAGTTTGGCGAGGCCGCGCCCTGGTTTTTTGCGTGCCGGACGCATCTCAAGGATGAGAAGATGGGGTGCGTTCGTTTTCTCCCGGGAGCGCGAACCAGGAAGCAAGGGGCCGGAATTTTAATGAAGCAATCGAAAATCGTTCTGACGCTGGCGGCACTGCTGGCAGTCATTTCTTCAGCAGGCAGCGCATCGGCGCAAGTCGCCATGCCCACAGCGAGCCGGACGCTTCAGCTCTCGGCCTTCGGCGGCGTGTCGGGCGTCGACACCGGCCTTTCCAGTGGCAAGAACTTGAGTATCACCGCGGGCGGTGACCTCGGCCTGCCCGTCTGGCGCATGATGCGTCCCGAGATTGAGGTCCGTGGCACCTACCCGATCGATGACGGCCACATCGACTCGCAGAAGAGCGTCTTCGGCGGCCTCAAAGTCGACTTCCTGCTCAACCGGCGGCTGCATCCCTACGGCGATTTCCTCTTCGGGCGCGGCGAAATTGACTACGGATCCGGATACCTCTTCAACAACGAGGTCTACGACCTGACCACCACCAACGTCTACTCGCCCGGCGGCGGGGTCGACTTCGACCTCAACAGTCGCCTCGCGATCAAGGCCGACGGCCAGTTTCAGCGCTGGGGCTACGCGCCAACTCCTTCCGGGACCATCTACTCCAAGGTTGTCACCGTCGGCGTCGTCTATCGCTTTACCTTCGGGAGCCGCTTCAACCGCTAAGCCGCCGCCTACAGGTTGAAGAGTTCGCGCAGCCGCTTGGTCTGCGCCCGGCTGACCGGGATCTCCGTCTTCTTCGGATCGTCCATGCGCAACTGGTAGCTGGACTTGAACCACGGCACTACCTCACGGATGTGCTGGATGTTGACCACGAACGAGCGGTGCGCCCGCCAGAACGCCTCCGGATCGAGCTGGTCCATCAACTCCTCCAGCGTGCGGCAATTCGATTGCCCCTCCACGCCGCGGGTCACCACGCTGATAGCTCCACTTTCAATCGACGCGAAGCAGATCTCGCGCTGGTCGACCAGCAGCAGCCTCCCCAGCGCGCGCACAATCACTTTGCCGGTGCTCGGCTTGGCTGGCTGCATGCGCGTCTCCACCAGTTGCAGCAGCGCGTCCAGCTTGGCCTCGCCCGTCGAATCCGTCCGGTCCGCCAGTCGCGCTCGCACCTTTTCCACTGTCTTCAGCACCCGTTTACGGTCGAAGGGCTTCAGCAGGTAATCGACCGCGTTCACCTCAAACGCGCGCACCGCGTACTGATCGAACGCCGTGGCGAACACCACCTGCGGCAGGTCTGCCTTCTTGTCGAGCAGTTTCTTCAGGACGGCGAATCCGTCCAGCCCAGGCATCTGGACATCGAGGAACACGACGTCCGGCTTGTGCGCGCGAACCAGTTCCACGGCCTCGATGCCATTCGAACCCTGCGCGACCACCTCCACACCATCCGCCGATTCCAGCAGATACTTGAGCTCCTGGCGGGCCAGTGGTTCGTCGTCGACGATGATTACGGTAAGGGGCACAGTTCAGTTCTCAGTTGTCGGTACTCAGTTGTCAGTCAAAAGACGAACACATAAGGAAAGACGAATGATCTTTGACCACTCTAGTCGTTGCTGCCGCAAATTGTCAGGGGGAGAATCAGGATCGTCGACCCAGCTCAGAACTGACAACTGAGTACTGACCACTGAGGACTAGGTATCGCTATACGCCCGCAGCCTCGCCGGCGCGTGGTCCTCGGCGACGTCATGGCCGCATTGCGGGCAGTAGGCATCCGTGATTTGGACGCCGCGGAAGCATTGGCCGCACACCGGCGCCACCTGGAACCGGCATTGCGGACAGAAGTGCACAGCCGCGGTCAGTTCCGTAGTGCAGTTCGGGCAGCGGATCATAATCGGTTGCCGCAGCAGGAAGTACACCACCGCGCCGATCCCACCCGGCATGATCACCACGATCAGCATCCATAGCGGCGCCGACATGTGACGCCGCTTCACGTCGCGGCTGACGTAGCCGATCAGCAGCGCATAGCTCGCCAGAGCGGCCCCAGTCGTATACCCCAGGATCAGATGCATGGGCAGCGATCCCGGACGGCGATGAGCCGGGACCGGCCCGTGATTGAACCACCAGATCGACCCCACAAACACAACGATGGCCAGAACGATCGACCACAACGGGATCATCTTCAGACTGTCGCCGTCGCCTAACTCCCGCGGGTCCGATTCAGTTGTCTGGTGGTCCCAGAACTTTCTCATCGGGTCGTCCTATGGTCGGCGCTGCTTCGCACCCGGCTCAGCCATACGGCCGCCAGAACGGCCATCGAGACCGGCACAAACCACAGCAGCACTACCAGAAAATGATTGTTTACGTCGGTTGTAGCCGCCAAGGCTGCAACGTCCGCCTGGACCGCCTCGGCAGCCTCGACTGCCTCATATTGATAGAGCCCGCTCCAAACCGCAATGATTACCAGGATCAGCAGCGCGGAGCAGATGATCAGCGGAACCATCAAGCTGCGGACCTGGCTGCGCCGTTCCTGCATCACCTTGGCCCGTTGCCGCACCACTCGGTGCGTTCGATTGACCACGCCCGCACGCGCAGCCGCCCCCGTGCTGGTCATCATGTCTTGCGTCAGCGTCGGGTCGCTCATCTCAGACTGAGCATTGAATTGAGGCTCGAACGACGTACTCATCCGGTCGCCTCCGCCGTGCGGCAACCGCGCAGGCGCTCGATCTCCGGCTTCAACGCCGCCAACCCGCGATACAAGCGCGATTTCACGGTCGAGAGAGGTGCCCTGGTAACGCTCGCAATCTCTTCCAGCGACAGCTCCTCGTGGAAACGAAGAACCAGTACTTCGCGGTAGTTCGCCTCCAGCTTCAGCAGCACTTGAGCCACCTCGGCGCGATCCTCGCGAATCTGGAACTCATCCAGGGGAGAAGGTCCATCGGTCGCGATCTCAAAGGCGCGCCCTTCTTCGGACATATCGCTCATCTCGTCCAGAGACGCCATGGTGCGCTTGCGCGAAAGGTCGATCACCAGATTACGGGCGATGGTAAACAGCCAGGTGTCGAAGCGCGCCTTGCCGTTGTATTGGCCGCCTCGCAACAGTACCCGCATCCAGGTCTCCTGGAAGAGGTCTTCCGCCACCTCGCGCTTGCCTGTCAGAAATAGCAGGTAGCGCAACAACCGGTGCTGGTAAAGTTCGATGAGGTGGTCCAGAAGTTCCGGGTCCTGCGATTTCAACCCGCGGGCGATGGCTGCGTTTTCACGCTGGCTTTGTTCCGCCTGTTCGATCGAGATGGCGACCGCCGCGCTGCGCATAATATCTGTAGAGACGTCAGTTTGGGTGGAAAAGTCTCGGTCAACTCCGCTCTTTTCCCTGCGAAACAGCAAACCCATCCGAAATCCCCCTCCGAAAGAGAGTTGTCCCCACCGCAGGAGCCCGCACAAAGCTTCCTCCTTCGATTGTACGGGTATTTTGCAGAAAACCGGCCAGTCTTTTCGGCGGTAAACTTGTCAGATGGAAGTTCTTTACGGCCTGCACCCGGTCGAGGAAGCTGTCCGGTCAGGTTCGCGCCGGCTGGACTCTGTCATGCTGGCCCGCGAACGCGGAGATGCCCGGTTGGAACGATTGGCCGAACTTTGCCGTGCCGCTGGTGTCCGAATATCGCTCGAACCCCGCGACCAACTCACCCGCGTCAGCCGTACCGACGCGCACCAGGGAGCCGTGGCGCTGGTCCGCGAACGCGCTTTCCTGGGCATCGAAGACCTGCTCGCCGTGAAGAAAGGTCCGGTAGCCGACGCTCAGCACCGGTTCTTCCTCGCCTTGGACGGTATCGAGGACCCGCACAACCTCGGCGCGCTGCTCCGCACCGCCGACGGCGCGGGTGTCGATGGCGTCATCCTGCCCGAACGCCGCTCTGCCCCGGTCACCGCGACCGTCGCCAAGACCTCCGCCGGAGCCTCTGAACACGTCCGCATCGCGCGCGTCACCAACCTGGTGCGGTCGCTCGAGCAGATGAAGCAGGCCAACGTCTGGGTGCTCGGCCTGGACGAGCGCGGCACACCCGACTACACCGACTTCGACTTCCGCACCGACTGCGTGCTCGTCCTCGGCCGCGAGGGTGCCGGCCTGCACGACCTCGTGAAGAAGACCTGCGACCACCTGCTGCGCATTCCCATGGCGGGCGCGGTCTCCTCGCTGAATGTATCGGTCGCCGGGGCGGTCGTCATGTACGAGGCCCTGCGCCAGCGCCACACGCCGGTCATCCCCAAACCCGCGTCTCCCGCCAAACCCCGCAAAGGCCTCGGTTCGTGATCTTTACTCCACCGTCGAAGAATCAGCCCACAACCCCACGTCTTGGCCCCACACCGCGCATCTCTCTGTGCGCCCTCTTTTACTCTGTGTTCTCTGTGATTCGCTTTTGTCGTACTGCTGTCCTCGCCACCTGCATTCTGGCAGCCCTCTCGCTCGTGGCCCAAAC
>Ga0102924_1000585_pt1 | contig 45010 bp, 35 predicted proteins | sample PaiPotPPM11metaG_FD_80116 | JGI IMG/M metagenome (GOLD analysis project Ga0102924, IMG submission 80116) | Iron sulfur acid spring bacterial and archeal communities from Banff, Canada, to study Microbial Dark Matter (Phase II) - Paint Pots PPM... ...
ATCAAGGACGTTGGTGCTACGGCAAGACGCCGATGCAGACATTCGTCGACAGCGCTGCGCTTGCGAAAGAGAAGCAGATCGCATAAACTGAAACAACACATCTGACAGACACCGGAAAATCGTACGACTGTCAGATCACATAGTAGGGCACGGACTTTGTCAGCCGGCTGAAGGGCTTCGTCAACGTCCCCGAACTCGACCATCCCGTGCCCGGCGTCGTCGACCGGTCGATCGTGTTCCGCCGCGCGATCCTTCTCCACGCATTGCTGACGAAGTTCGCGCCCCAACTGCGCGAGACGGACGTCGTCGGCGGCGTCGGCCGCGAGAAGCTCAACATCGACAGCGGTCTGGTAGAGGCGTTCCTGTGCGTGCAGCGCTACCGGTACGGCGCGCGTTCGATGGAATCGATCATCAAGATGAGTTCCATCGCCGGTCGGACGAGCTTCGACCGCTCGAGCTTGGCCCCGTCCGAGCAGTTGGCGATCCACGTCGCCCCCCAGGCGTTCCTCCGATTCGTATCGCGCGGGACGGCGATCGCTGATGACGCCGACGCGGCGGAGGTCGTTCAGACCCGATCCGCGGCACGACGGTCGGACCGAACGAACGGACGGCGGTCTGCGGACCCATCGTGAACCTCGTGCCGCGGTAATGTTGACGGCGATGCCCGTTGCGTCGCGGCTCGCCGATGTTTGGCACGCTCTGCAGAAAAAGCAAGCTAGCGGAGGCCAACTGCTCGAACGATGGACGACCCGCGCGATACGAAGTGGACCGACTTCGAACACATCACGACCGGCATCCAAGCCATTGTCGTGGGCGGCGCGGTCTTGATCGGCGGAGCTTGGACGTTGTATACGTTCGGTGCGCTACACGAGAACACGCGAGCAGAAGCCGAGACGCAAGAGCTTCAGAGAAAGCTCGCGGGCGAACCAACGATCAAAGGGACGATCGATTTTCCGCAAGTTCCCGGGCGCGACGAGACGCACCGGATACTGCTCGTCCGCGTCTCTCTGACGAACGCGGGCACTCGCGGTGTCGTCCTCGATCTGCGCGAGCACCCGCTGAGATTGTCTCGGCTCAGAATGCGGACGCCGGAACTCCCCTCAGTTGAGCGTACCTTTCGGGCAGACTCGTTCATCGAGGTGGACAAAAAGCGCGGACTTATGAAGACGCGGCTTCTGCATCTTCGAGGGCAATCGACCGAAACGTTACCGTACGTCGTCGACGTCGACGAACCGGGCATCTACATGGCGACATTTGAGTCCGCGGCAGGGCCCAAGGAAACCGAGGAATTTGCCGACGACGCGATCCGATCGGGTGTGCATGATGTAAAGTCGCGGAACGACTTTGATGTGATGATGCACAAGCCTGCACCGCCCGGGTATTACAACGCAGGTGATGTCGTATGGACGACAACGGGACTTCTCGTCGTGCATTGATTTGATCGACGGCCCGGATCCCCGGTCCGGCTTGGGGAACCCTCGCGGCGCACTCGCCGAGCCTCACGCGGAACGATCGGACCTCCTCGTTCGTATCGTGAAGCATGCGAACGGTTCTCTTGGCCGCACTCTTCGCGTTGGCGGCGACCGGTGTGGCCCCGGCTCAGACGTCCCGGCAGCTGCACGCCAACGCGGTGATCCCCGACCCGCCTCCGGCCGCACCGATCGCGGATTGGACGAGCGCAAAAGGGCGAACGACGACGACGCTCGATGTGAACGGCGCGACCCTGCGCGGATGGTCGTATGCGGGCGCCGATCCGAAAGCGCCGACGGTCGTGTTCTTCAACCAGAACGGGACCACGATCGACAAGAACGATGCGACCTACCGCGCAATCGCGGCGCTGGGACCGCAGGTCGTCACCTACGACTACCGCGGTTACGGGTTCAGCGTCGGCATCCCCGGCGTGCACCTCATGCAAGAGGACGCCGTGCGGATCGTCGAGGGCGTCGCGAAGGACGCTGGCGCGCGGGGCGTCGTCGTCTACGGCTTTTCGATCGGCACCGCGGTCGCTGCGTACGCGGCCTCGCAAACGACGGTGACGGGGGTCATCCTGGCTGCGCCGATGGCGAGCGCGCAAGAAGAGATCCCCGTGGCCCTGCTGGGCAGCGGCGTGCCGGGGAGCGTGGCCTCAACCATCACGCCGGCTCCGGACGCGGTTGCCGCGTTCGCGGTGGCCGATTTCGTCGGCCGTTTCCAAGTGCCGCTGCTCGCCCTGCACGGGACCGCCGATACCGACGTCCCGATCGCGCAGGGGCGCGAAGTCTACGCGGCCAGCACCTCGCCGCGCAAGCGTTTCGTCGAGGGCCCCGGCCTCACGCACGACCAGATCGTGAACGCGCCCGATTCCCGCGCTGCCGTAAAGGCGTTCGTCGCGGTGCTCACGCACTGATCGCGCTGACCCTACGAGTCCGAGAATTCCGCGACGGGAATGCGCCCAGCGGGCACCCGCGACGTTACGCCGGCGTGCCTGGTCACACGCAGCGCGAGAACGGCCGCGGCGAGCAGCATGAGCATCGAGAGCAGCCACGCGGCACCGGGAACGTTCCACGCGCCGGCGCCGATCGAGCGCGCGTAGGTCAGTGTGAAGAGTACCGGTCCGCCGAGCGACGCGAGGCTTGCCAGGCTGGCGAGGGCGCCTTGCAGCTCGCCCTGCTCCGGGACGCCGACGCGACGCGTCATGATCCCCTGCGCGGCGGCCGGCGCGAGTCCCCAGAGCGCCATGATCGGCATCCCGATTGCGAACAGCACGCCCGTCGTCGCGGTTCCGAAAATCGCCATCCCCACGGCGCCGCCGATCAGGCCGGCGAGCATCGCACCGCGCTCTCCCAACCACCGCACAGCCGGCTTCACCAAAGCTGCTTGCACGATCGCGGAGCACACCCCGACCGCCGTGAGCGAGATGCCGAGCGCGCGATCGTCCCATCCGTAGCGGTGACTGACATAGAGCACGTAAATGCTCGGCAGCACCGCGCCGGCGAGAACGCTGAGGAACGCGACCGCCGAGAGCCCGAAGAGCTCGCGATGCGAGAGCAGCAGCGCCATCGCGCCGAACGGGTTCGCGCGTCGCCAGTCGATCGGCCGCCGCCGCTCGCGCGGAAGCGATTCCGGCAGCACGCGCATACCGTATCCCGCATTGAGGAGACCCAGCGCGGCGGCCGACCAAAACGGCAGCCGCGGGTTCACGCTGCCGAGCAAACCGCCGATTGCCGGCCCGAGGATGAAGCCGAGCCCGAACGCCGCGCCGAGCACACCGAAACCGGCGGCGCGCTCTTCCGGCGGCGCGACGTCGGCGATGTACGCGCTCGCGGTCGTCGTGCTCGCGGACGTGATCCCCGCGATGACGCGTCCTGCGAACAGCCAGCCGAGCGTCGGAGCGAGCGCCATCAGCACGAAGTCCAGTCCGAGACCGAAATTCGAAAGCACGATCACGGGGCGACGGCCGAAGCGATCGGAAAGGACGCCGAGGAGCGGTGAGCAGACGAACTGCATCAGCGCGAAGACGGTGCCGAACACGCCGAAGATCGCTGCGGCGCGCGCGGCATCTTGGCCGGTGAAGGAGAGCACGAGCTTCGGTAAGACCGGTGCGACGATCCCGAATCCGAGCATGTCGAGGAAGACCGTCGCAAAGACGAACGCGACGGCGGGATTCACCGTGTCGACATCGCTTCCGTCGAGCCGGCGACGAGCGACTCCAGCGCGTCGGCGGCGGCATGCGGGCCGCCGGCAGCGCGGAACGACGCTTGAATCCCTCTCGCCGCGGCACGGTACGACTCCCCCTCGAGCACCGTCGTGAGCGCATCGGCGATCTCGTTCGCCCCGGCGCGTGCGTACTTGAGGCGAACGCCGGCGCCCGCGTCGACGACTTGCTGCGCGATGATCGGCTGATCGTCGCGGATCGGTGCGACGACGAGCGGGATGCCGTGCGCGAGCGTTTCGCAGACGGTGTTGTGGCCCGCATGGCAGACGAGGGCGTCGAGGTGCGCGAGCAGCTCGAGCTGCGGGACCGCGCGCCGCACGAGCACGTTCGGTGCGGCCGATTCGATCAGGCCGTCGGGAGCGACCACGACCGCTTGCAGCCGCTCTGCGAGACGTGCCGCCGCGGCGACGGCTGCGTCGAGAAAGCGTTGGCCGCTCGCCGCGTTGACGGTCCCGAGCGTGATCAAGATATGACGGCGTTGCGGATCGAGCCACGACCAGGGAAAAGCCGCCGATGGCGGACGCGTTCCGAGCGCGGGACCCACGAATCGCCACTCGCCCGGAAAGGGACCGCCCTCAACCAGCGCTTCGGTGCTGAACGCTAAGACGAGGTGTGCCGAGAACCGTAAGTCGCCGCGCTCCGCTTCGCGCTCCGATATACCGACGCGGCGCTGGAACGCGCGCAGCTCATCTGCGATCCAGGTTCCGAACAACGGGAAGACCGCGAACGGATCGGCGAGTTCCGACGACGTCGTCGCCGACGTGGCCCAACGCAGCCCGCGACGGCGGCCGACGAGCGCGCCGGCGATCGCTTGTTGATCGGCGATCAGCACGTCGGGCGCAAACCGGTCGACGGCCGCCTCCACCGCGGGGAGCATCGCCTCGCCCAGCGGGAGGATGAAATCTTTCCACAAGAAGCGGAACGCTTCCGCACCGCGCAGACCGTGAGAGCGCGCGACGATCGCGGCCAGATCGCCCGCAGGCAGCGTTTCGTCCGTCGCCAGGATCTCGGCTTCGCTGGGAAGCAGGGACGCAATCACCGATGCATGGCCGACCCACGCAACGCGGTGGCCGCGCGACGCCAGCTCGGCGCCGACGGCGACGGTCGGGTTCACGTGACCGGCGAGTGGCGGGACGACGAACAGAAACCGGCTCATCACGCACTTGGAAGCATCGCGCGGCTAAGCGGCGCCGGCTCGAACGGTACGTCCGGCGGAACGAAGACCGGCGGCTCGCCGACATGCCCGGCGTACCACCACAGCAGCACCTCGCAGAGATACGGCGCGGTGTTGAACAGCACGCGGTGATCGAGGTCGGGCAGCACGATCAGCCGCGTCCCCGCCACCAGCCGCTCGAGCTCACGTCCCCGCTCGAGCACTTCGGAAGCACCGCCGTAAATCGCCAGAATCGGAATCGTCAGCGCTTGCAGCGCGCTCGGTAGTGGCGGCGCCATGTCGAGCACGTCCAGTTCGATCGACGTGTCCTCGATCAGCGTGACGCCGCGGCGCGCGAGCCGCATCGTCTTGCGTCCGCGCTCCACGATCCAATTCCGCCACTTCTCGTGCTGGATCCCGACGGTCACGAGCCGCAGCGTCTCGGCCATCTCTTCGCCGAAGCCCTCGGTCGCATAGTGCCCCTCGATCATCGTCACGTCGGCGACGCGGTCCGGATGATCGAGCGCCATCCCGATCGCGATCGCGCCGCCGTAGCTGTTCCCGACCAGATGGATCGGCCGATCGATCGCTAGCGCCGTCAGCAGGCCGTCGAGATCGGCGATCCCGTCGCGCAGCGTATAGCCGGTCCGCGGCCGTTCCGAATGCCCGTGTCCGCGCAAGTCGTACAAGACGACGTCGTGCCCCGCCGCGGCGAGCGGGTTGGCGAGCGTGAAGTAGTAACTCGAAAGGTCGTCGACGACCAGACCGTGGATCAGCACGATCGTCTCGCCGCTCGGTCGAACCTCCGGCGACGGCCCGAGGCGCTGGACGTGCAGACGCACGCCGTTGGCGAGGACCTCAGCCAACGGGTTTCGTCTCCACGGCGCCTTCGCGAACGCACTCCGCAACGTAACGCACGACGTCGCCGACGGTGAGCGAGACCATGTCGTCGACGTTCTTCTCCGAGAGGAACGCGACGAAGTTGACGCGTGCGCCGAATTCGGTTCGGAGCCGGTCGGCGAGCGCGACGAACTCGATGCTCTCCAGCTCCAGGTCGCTGCCGAAGGTAGTGTCCATCGTGATCGGGGTGTGGATCAGCTCGGGATCGCCGATCACCGCGCCGAGGTGCCGCCTCATGTAGGCGAGGATTGCGTCTGGGCCGTTGTCTCGCAGGATCGGGTTCCTCCGTGGTTTGCAGGGAGCGTGATGAAGCGCGCCGTCTCGCTGCGCGTCCACGCGACGACGTACGCCGCGGGCGTTTCGCCGGATGCCGGCGGACCGCTGACGACGGTCGTGTCGACGAGGTATTCGCGCGCATCCGCCTCGCAGAGGACGCGCAGCCGCTCGCCTTCGGCCGCGGTGATGACGAACGCGGCGGGGCGGCCTTCCAGACCCGTCCCCTCCGCTTTGGAGACGGCTTCTTTGGCGGCCCAGAAGCGCGTGAACGCTTCGGCGCGCGCGCGTTGCGGGTCGCCGCCGGCATCGCGCGCAATGTCGTCGAGCAGCGCGCTCTCCGCTGCCGTGAGGGCGGTCTTCTCGACCCCGGCGTCGCGCTGCTCCACGATCTCGACGTCGATCCCGACCGGCTCGGCACCGGCGATCGCCACGGCCACATCGCCGCTGTGCGAGATCGAGACGCACACCGGCAGCGGTCCGGAGACGCTCACGATCGGGCGACCGCGTCCGTCGTTGACGATCGAGACTTCGGCGGGGTACAGCGGTCCGGCGCCGCGTTCCCAGAGAAAGCGCCGCACCGCATCCTTGGCGGCGATGCGGCCCATCAGCCAATGTCGACGGCCGCGCGGAGCGCGCGTCCGATCTTCCTCGCGTTCGGCTGCGCCGAGATAGCGCCGCGCGATCACCTCGCGGCTCGCAGCGTCCCCCCAACGCTCGCCCAGCCGCACCCAACCGCCGGGCTCGGATTCGGCGATCGTGTTGAGCTCGGGATAGCACAGCACCGGCCAGATCACATCGTCGGTCGAGAAGCGACGGTTCTCGAACCCGCTCAGCCGCGCGTACACGCGGCCCTCCTTGTTCGCAAGTTCGAGGTTGGCGTAGACCGCGCGCGGCGTCACCGACCGGATCCGCACCGTCCCGGTGATCGCCTCACCGGCGGCCGGCTGCGGCCCGAAGAATTCGACCGCTTCGACGCCGCCCGGCAACGCGTACCGATCCTTGCGCAGCGCCGCCATGATCCAGAACACCATGAGCTGACCGGCGCAATCGACCAGCGCGCCCGGCGATTCGAGGACGCGAACCGATCCGCGCAGGCCGTCATCGCCCATCGGCCCGACGTCGACGACGCCTTGAAAACGCGGACCGTGAAAGAGCCAGCGATCGGCGTACAATTGCGCCGCCGTCGCCGGCGACGGACGCTGCTTGACGAACGGCGCGGTGTCGGCGGCCGGCGCGTCGGGATACTCCGCGCGAACGACGACCGTCGCGCGAGCGTATCCGCCGAGGTTGACCTCGACGCTCTCATTGCCGTCGAACCACGCCGTGACGTCGAGGTCCAGCGGCCGGTCGAGCGCGAGCCACTTCAATGCCGCGACGTTGCGTAGCGCAATCGGCGTGAGCTCTGGAACGAGCTGCCGCGCGACGTCGCGCATCAGCTCGAACGTCGTCGTAAGCGGAACGACCGGATGACGGTCGGCGAGGATCGGCCACTCGACGGCTTGCCGCACCAAGCAGTGATCGATCACGTACGGCATGTCGTCCAGACGCAACGTCCAGGTATAGCGCGTCGAACGCGGTTCGAGCCGCACCGCCCGGTTCGTACGGACCTCGCCGAACCTCGTCGTCACTACCCGCGCCGCATCCGCGGCCTCGGCCAGCAACGCTTCGAGTTCCGCGATGACCGGGTTCGAGGTCTCCACCGCGAGCCGATCGAGCCGCAGCGCCGCGCCTTCGACCCACAGCGCGGCCGCCGTGCGCCGCAGTTGCCGCAAGCCCGGTTGACCACCGGCGCTCGCTGCGACTGCGACGTAGTCGCGACCGGCGAGCGTGTCGTCGATGAATCCCGTGACGCTGCCGACGCCGGCTTGGACGAACGCGCGGACACCGGAGGCGTAGAGACGCTCGATCAACGCGCGGAAGTGCACCGGCTCGAGCAGATGCCGGATCACGAGCTCGCGGATGGCGCGCTCGTCACTGGGGAAGATCTCGGTGGTCGTCGCCGACCAGACCGGCGTGCGCGCCGTTCCGATCGGGAGCTCGGCGACCGCCGAGACGTTCTCGAGATACGGCGCCAGCAGCGGTGAGTGAAAGCCCGAGCGGAAGTTCAGCACTTGCGAGAGGACCCCGCGCTCGTCGAGCCGCTTCGTCGCCGCCGCGATCGCGTGCTCGTCACCGCAGATGATCGACTGGTGCGGGCAGTTGTCGTGCGAGATCACGACTCCGTCGAGTCCCGCGATCGCTTCGCGTGCGAGCTCGACGCCGCAGCCCAGCGCCGCGAACAGGCAGCCCGGCAGTGCGAACGCTTCCGGATCGATCTGCGCGATGAGTTGATCCATCGAAGCGGCCGGCATCATCCCCGACGACATCATCGCGTTCCACTCGCCGATGCTGTGCCCGGCGAGAGCGGCCGGCTCGATCCCGATCCGCCGCAGCGCCGCGTCGAGCAGCCGGCCGACGGCGAGCAGCGAGATCGCGTGCTCCAACACCGATCGTTCGCTCCCGGCCAGTTCGGCACGCGGCAAGCGGAAATGCGCGGCGACGTCGGCGACGACGGGTTCGAACCGCTGCTCGATCCCGGGGAAGACGAAGGCGACGCTTCCGCGGCCCTCGCCGAGCAACGGTGCCGCGGTGTACCAGACGTCATTGCGTCCGCGCCACGGTACGTCACCAGCCGCAACGCGACGCGCGAGCGCCAACCGTCGCGCGTCGGCGTCGGCGATCGCGAGCCGATACGGACCAGCCGCCGGGGCATGCTCCACATCGTCGCGATCGAGGAGAAGCTGGTCGTCCTGCGCGAGCTGCGCGCCCAGCTCGTCCTTGCTGCGTCCGGCGAGCAGCAGCAGACGATGGCGTTCGCTCATCGCGCACCGCCCATCGCGCTGCGCGGCGCGGGCGCCGGCGGCTGCACGTCGCCCGCCAGTGACTCGGGTTCGGCGCAGGCGTAGACGACCTGCGCGTCGACCCGCGTTCCCCACGTCAGCTCGCGCAGGAGCGCTTCGACGCCTTCAACCGGATCGATCGTCGCGATCGCGCGCCGCGAGTACTCCGCTTCCAATTCGGGCGAGACCATGCCGCCGCCGGCCGCCGACCAGGGACCCCAATCGACCGCGACGGTGCGCGTCTCGACGTCGCGCCGGTTGAGCGTGTGAGCGAGCGTGTCGAGCGCGTCGTTCGCGGCGGCGTAGTCGACTTGACCGCGGTTGCCGAACGCGCCGGCGATGCTCCCGAAGAGCACGAAGTACCGCGTGCTGCTCGGCAGGGACGCGGCGAGCGAGAGCGCGCCTTCGACCTTCGTCGACCACACGCGATCGAACGATGCCGGACTCTTGTCGGCGATGAGCCGGTCTTCGAGCGTCCCTGCCCCGTGCACGACCAGGTCGAGCCGGCCGTGACGGCGCGTGATGTCGGCGATGACGGCGTTGACGGAGCCCACGTCGCGCACGTCGCCTGCATGATATGTCACGGATGCAGCGGACCGCTCGAGTTCCGCGATCGTCGCGCGCATCTGCCGTTCGGCCAGAATCCGCGAGACGGCCTCATCGATCTCCGCGGCGACGCGCATCCCGCGCGCCGCGAGCGCGCGCCGCAGCGCGATGCGATCCGATGCCTCGGCGGTATCGGGCGCCTCGGGATCGTTCGAGAGCGCGGTGCGTCCGATCAGCACGACGTGGCAACCGGTCTCGCGCGCCAGCGTCAACGCGACTTGCGCGGTGATCCCGCGCGCGCCGCCGGTCAGCAGCGCGACGGCGTGTTCGTCGAAGAGCGGGTGGCGGGGCTGTGCCGTCGAGTGCGTCTCACGCAGCTCGGCCGCTTCGATCCCCGGTGTGTATCGCGTATCACCGCTCCACCCGACGACGACCGGTCCGTCGGCATCGAGCAGCTCGTCGAGCAGGCGGCGCGCTTTCTCGTCGGGATCGACGCGCGGATCGAGATCGACGGCTCGGGCGAGGACGTCGGGGTGTTCGCGCGCGACGGTTCGCACGAGTCCGCGCCAGCCGGCATCGGCGCGCAGCGCCGTCTCGTTTTCCGGCGTGACGAGCTCGGTGCCGATGCCGAAGCGGCCGCCCGCTGCGGTGGCGACGAGCACGCGGCTCGCGCCTGCCGCGAGTGCGGCTTGAACGGCCTCGAACGCGCCCGGCAACACCGGCGGACGATTCGTGTCGGCGGTCGCAAGATAGATGAGACCGTCGATCGTCGTTCCGGGGTGCTCGCCGGCGGCGATCTCCACTGCGTCGGCGCCCCGCTCGCGCAGCAGCGCCGCCAGCGCCGCGCTGATGCCGCCGTGATCCGCGACGAGCACGATGCTATGGTTCCGCAGCCGGTCCGGCGGCGCGACCGCGTACGGTGCGTCGATCTGCTGCGGAACGACGCGCCAGCGGCGAAGCGGCGGACCGCCGCGCAGCGCCGTGTGCGGTCGAGCTCCCCGCGTCTGCGGCGTACTCGCCGGTTCCGGAACCGTGCGCGTGCGGTCGCCGATCCACGTGACGATCGCCTGCAGCGTTTTGCGGGCGGAGAGCTCGCTCAATGCCGCTTCGTCGAGGCCGGTCCCCGGCGCGGCGAGATGCAGGCGTTCGGCGAGCGCGGAGAAGATCTCGGTGCGCTTGATCGAGTCGATGCTCAGATCGGCTTCGAGGTCCAAGTCGCGATCAAGCATCTCGGGCGGATAACCGGTGCGCTCGCTGACGACCGCAACGACGCCGGCGAAGATCTCCTCGGTGCTGAGCGCGGTGCTTGGCGATACGGACGGAACCGAAGCCGGACTCGGCTCGGCGGCGCCTTCGCTGCGCGCCATGACCCATGCGACGATCGCCTGCAGCGTCTTGCGGGAAGAGAGTTCGGCGAGGGTCTTCTCGTCGAGGCTCGTGCCGGGCGCAGTCAGCGCCAACCGTTCGGCGAGCTCGCCGAGGATCTCGGTGCGCTTGATCGAGTCGATGCTCAGATCCGCTTCGAGATCGAGGTCGCGATCGAGCATCTCGGCGGGATAGCCGGTTCGCTCGCTGACGACGGCGACGACCGTACGCAGCACGTCGTCCGCATCGCGTCCGCTCGCCGGCGCCGGCCCAAGCGCGCGCGGCGGGGCGAATGCATGCTGATGCGTCTGCTGCGTTTTCTTCTGAGTGAGGACGGGCGTTTCGTGCACCGCGGGATGCACGGTCGCCGCCGGCCGGCTGGGCACGTAGCTGCTCGCGACGGCGACCGGGTCGCGGCCGAGGAATCCCAGCACGACCTCGCGTTGGCTCGCGATCAGCTCGCGGCTCGTGCGCAGGAATTCCAGCACCGTCGCCTCGACGGCGTCGCCGCCGGGGAGCATCACCGTTGCGGCCGGCGCAACCGCCGGAGCGATGCTGTGCCGGCGCGCCGGACGCAAACCACCGGGGAGATATGCACCGTCGGCGGTGCGCACAGTGTGCCCGTCGACGATCCAGCCCGGACGGCGTGGGACGTCGTTCGCGGAGACGATCTTCGCGCGGCGTTCGGCGAAGAGTGCGCTCGCGTCGACCGGGACGCCGGCGACGGCCAGCGTCGCGAGCGCGACGAGCATCCGGTGCAGTCCGGGTTCGCCCGGGACGTCGCACGGAATCGCGACGTGCGGGCGGCCTTCCAAGATCTTGCCGACGAGGTTCGTCAACACACGACCCGGTCCGGCCTCGACGAAGACGCGCGCGCCGGCGGCGTACATGCTCTCGATCTGCTCGACGAAGCGCACCGATTCGGCGACTTGGCCGGCGAGGAGCGCCCGAATGTCGTCCGCGCCAGTGGGGTACGGGCTCGCGCTCGAGTTCGACCAGACCGGCAGGCGTGGATCGCCGAGTGCGATCGTGGCGAGATGGTCCGCGAACGTCGTCGCCGCACGCGCGACGACGGGGCTGTGGAAGCCGCATGCGACCGGGAGGCGTTTCGCCGAGAGCCCGCGTGCGGTGAGGGTTTCGATCGCCGCTTCGATGGCCGGCGTCGGTCCGGAGATGACGACCTGCAGCGGCGCGTTGTCGTTCGCGATGACGACGCCGCAGTCGGTCCCCAGAATCGCGCGCGTGGTTTCGGCGGTCGCGACGACCGCCGCCATTGCGCCCGGATCCTCACCGCCGGCAGTGACGATCGCCTCGGCGCGCGCGGCGCTGACGGCGAGCAGATCGTCCCGCTCGATGACGCCCGCGACGCACAGCGCGACCAATTCGCCGTAGCTGTGACCGGCGGTCATCGCCGGATGCACGCCGACCGCGGAGAGAAGATCGTAGACGGCGAGCCCCGCGATTCCCAGCGCCGGCTGCGCGATGCGCGTGTCGGTCAGCGCCGCGCGATACTCCGCCTTCGTTTCGGCGTCGAACGCCGTCGGCGGGAACATCGCACCGGCGTACTGCGCGCCCGCTTCGAGCAGACCGCGCAGGCGTGGGAACGCGACGAACAGATCGGCAAGCATCCCCGGACGCTGGCTTCCCTGTCCCGGGAAGAGGAACGCGATCTCGCCGCCGGTCGCGGTTTCGCCGCGCACGAAGACGTCCTCGCGCGTTTCGAACGCGCGCGCGGCCGTCAGCTTCGCGGCGAGATCGTCGAGATCGCTTGCGACGAGCGCAACCTGCGCGGGACGCGCGTTGCCGCGTTCGGCCTCGCTCGCGGCGAGCGTGCGGGCGAGATCGCGCAGGTGCCACGGCCGGCCGGCACCGTCGTTCGCGGCGAGCAGTGTCTGCATCTTTGCGATCGCGGCTTGCGCCTCCGCAGCGCTTTCGCCGCGAAAGACGAACAATTCCGCGGGCCATGCGTCGAGCGCGTGTGCGGGCGCCGGTGCGCCGTCGTACGCGCCGAGAACGGCATGGAAGTTCGTGCCGCCGAAACCGAAGCCGCTGACGCCGGCGATGCGCTCCTCGGGCGGCGCCGCCCACGGCAGGGCGCTCGTGGTGAAGAAGAACGGGCTGGTCTTGCGGTCCCACGCGCCGTTCGGCTGCGTGAGCGCGCGCGTCGGCGGCCGAACGCCGGTCCACAGTGCGAGCGCGGCTTTGATGACGCCCGCGACGCCGGCCGCACACTTCGTGTGACCGATCTGCGATTTGACCGAGCCGATCGCGCAGTTTCCGGGCGCAACGCCTTCCGAGGCGAACAGCTCGCTGATCGTCGCGAGCTCGGTGCGGTCGCCGACGACGGTTCCCGTGCCGTGCGCTTCGATCAGGCCGACCTGCGACGCCACGATCCCGGCGCGTTCATACGCGCGCCGCACGGCGAGACGCTGTCCCTCCGGCCGTGGCGCGGTCAAGCCGAGCGAACGTCCGTCGCTCGAACCTGCGATCCCGCGGACGACGGCGTAGATGCGATCGCCGTCGCGCTCGGCGTCGGCGAGACGCTTGAGCACGACGCATCCGACGCCCTCGCCGAGCGCGATCCCGTCGGATTGCGCGTCGAACGGCCGCGGCTTCCCGCTCGCCGAGAGTGCGTGCACCGACGAGAACAAGAAGTAGTCCTGGATCGTGTTGTGCAGATCCGCGCCGCCGCACACGACCATCTCGCTGCTGCCGGAGACGAGCTCTTTGCAAGCGAGGTCGAGCGCCGCGAGCGACGACGCGCACGCTGCGTCGACCGTGTAGTTGGGGCCGCGCAGGTCGAGCCGGTTGGCGATTCGTCCGGCGATCACGTTCGAGAGGCCGCCGGGGAACGAGTCTTCGGTGAGCTCGGGGATCTCCGCGTCGAGCTCCGGCGGAAGCTCGCCGAAGTACGAGCGATAGGCCGCGCGGAAATTGTACGCCATGGCGAGATCGCTGCCGGCTTCAGCTCCGAAGATGACCGACGTGCCCTCGCGATGGGGGTTGCGCTCCGCATAGCCGGCGTCGCGCAACGCTCGCTCGGCGACGTGCAGCGCAAGGAGCTGCACGGGTTCGATTGCGGCCAGCGACGCGGGCGGAATCCCGAACGCGAGCGCGTCGAAGGGAATCGCCGGAATGAAGCCGCCCCACTTCGAGGGAGTGCGGCGCCCGGCGTGCGGACCCGTCGATTGGGAATCCCAGTGCACCGCGGGATCCCAGCGTTCCGGCGCAACCTCGCTCATCGCGTCGATGCCGCCGAGGATGTTCGCCCAATACTCTTCGAGGTCGGGCGACTTCGCGAAGGCGCAGGCCATCCCGACGATTGCGACGTCGAGCGAAGCCCCGGACGGCGCTTCGCTGCGTACGATGAGGCCCGCCGCCTGTTCCACGAACCTGCTCGCTCCCGCGGTGACCTGCGTGTGCAGCGAGTCGATCGTCGTCGTCGCCGAACGCAGCGCGGCAACCTGACCGATCATCACCATCCCCTCGGCGCGCTGTTCGTCCTCGTCGACGCCCACGACGCGGTCGCCCTCGCGACGCAAGCCTTTGCTCGCGAGGCGCAGCCGGCCGAGGTTGAGCGACTCGAGCTCGGTCCAGACCGCCTGTTGCCCGACTCCTTCGGACTCCAGCCGCCGCTTCGTGTCCGCGAACGCGCGCACGTACGGCGTCTCAGCACAGCGTGTCGCGTGGCCGGGTGACGTCTCGAGCAGCACGGTCTCATCGCATGCGAGCGCCGCTTCCTGGAACGTCGGCAGGATCGCTTGCGTGCGTACGGCTTCCTCGGTGAAGAGATACGCGGTCCCCATCAACACGCCGACGCCGGCGCCGCGCGTCGCGAGCGGCGAAGCGAGGACCGCGGCCATCGCGGCCGATCGTTCGTCGTGAATTCCGCCCGCGAGCAGAACGTGCAGCTCGTCGAAGAAGCGTCGCTCGTCTTGCGGCGGCAGGCTCGCGCCGTAGCGCAGCAGCGTTTCGACTTGCGTGTCCCAGAGCGCGAAGCTCGAGCGCGGGCCGACGTGGCCGCCGCACTCGCGTCCCTCGAACACGAACTTCCGGGCTCCTTCGCGCAAAAAACGGTCGAGAAGTCCCGGCGAGGGGACATGCATGAACGTGTCGATCCCGGCCGCTTCGAGCGGTGCCGCTTGCGAAGGACGGCCGCCCGCGATCAGCGCGCACGGCGGGCGGAAGCGATGGATCGCTTCCAACTGGGCTTCACGCACCGCTGCCGGAGCGAACCCCAAGATGCCGACGCCCCAGGGACGCGTGCCGAGCATCGCCGCCGTCTCTTCGAGCAAGCGATGGACGTCGGTGCCGTCCATGAGCGCGAGCGCGAGGAACGGCAGCCCGCCGTTCTCCGCCACCTCGGCGGCGAACGCCGCACGATCGCTCACGCGCGTCATCGGCCCTTGCGCGACGGGTAGGCGGACGCCGCGCTCGCGAGCGAACCGCGAGCCGGCCCGCAACGGTTGCGCCGCGGCGGCATCGGTCAGATGCGTTTCGATCGATTTGCGGAGTTCTTGCACGAGCGCGCCCGCCGTCGCGTACTCGTCGGCGAAGGCGCGCGCGAACGCGCCGTCCTGACCGATCGGGAGCAGTTGTTCCTCAAAGCGATCGGCACCCAGACGCGCGGCGACCATCGTCTCGGTGAGCTCGCCGCCGTTCGCCAGCTCCGGCCAGTGCGCGCGTCGCGCCGTCAGATCCGGCCGGGTATAGAGGCGGTGTCCTCCGATCACCGTCGTCTCGCTTCCGTCCATCGCGGCGATCGCTGTGCGCACGTCATGCGGAAACGACGACTCGCGCACGAGCGCGAACTGCGCGTCGATGACGACGCCCGCGGCGCCGCCCGCGATCGCGGCGGCAGCACTGTGCCGGCCGAGTCCTCCCGCGGCCCAGATGGGCACGGCGATCTGCGCGTCGGCGAGCAGATGTTGGAGCAACACGTACGTCGTGAGTTCGCCGACACGTCCGCCGCTCTCGGATCCGCGCGCGATCAGCCCGTCGACGCCGAGCGCGAGCGCGCGATGCGCTTCGTCCGGATCGTTGACTTCGGCGATGATTCGCACGCCCGCGATCGGCAACGCGCGCCACGGCGAGCCGTGCGGCAGAACGATCGTCGTTACGCCGGCAGGGAGTTCGTCCGGGCCGATGCGACAGCCGGCCGGAACGCGGACGCCCCACGGGCCTTTTGTCCAGCGGCTCGTCTGCGTCAGCGCTGCACGCGCTCGCGCACGGTCTCGTCCGAGATCGAGAACGCCCAGCGCGCCCGCACGGCTGACTGCGGCGGTCAGCCGTGAATTCGGCGTCTCGAATGGAGTAACGCCGATAATGAGATCGCGTCCTTGCCCACGCCCGTAGGTACTCACGTGTCTCTCCCTTGAACGAAATTCCTTGATGCCGGCGGAGATACCGCCGGCATATTTGTGCGATCCGACCCGGCTAACGCGCCGGTGTCAGGATCCAGTTCATCATTTGATGCTCCTCATACGCCATCGCGTACGACTGTACGATCGTTGTATTATGAATACGATATACAAAGAAAAAGCATTAAAGCAAACTTACAAGCGCGAGCGAGATCAGTCAATCGGCAATGGTATTTTTGTGTGCACGTCACACCTGCGCATGCCCGCGACGTCAAACATGATGACGCGAATCCTGCCGCCGCGACGAGTGTCTAACGCTGAAAAAAATCTACCTTGCCGACGTCCGCGCGCTCAACTCGGCGAGCCGTGCGTTCGACGATGACGCGTCGCTGACACGCGGCATGCAATCCACGCTGTCGATCGCGAACGTGTGCGTTCCGCGTGACGCCGACGTCGTGGATGCAGCGGTTTGCCCACGCCCGAAGCTGCATCCGCTCGGCAGCTTCAGGCAAACTCCACGCGACGGCCTGGCCAGGGCCGACGACCGTACATTCTCCGCGCTGCTTCGGGCAGGCTGTGCGGCCCGGCTTTGCTGGCGCTTCGCGCCAAAGTGCGCTAGCGTAGCGGAATGGAGGCGAGAACGGCGCTGCTGCGAGCCGCCGCGCGTGGAGCGCAGGCGACCGCGGCGGTCGTGGTTCGGACCGGCGAGGACGAGCCGATCGCCTTTTGGGGTTGCGACCGCGCCGCGGCGCGGACGCTCGTGCAGGCGGCACGCCGGGCGCCGAACGAAGCGGCGGCCGCGCTGACGATTCCGCTGCTGCTGAGCGACGGCACGGCAGGCGAACTCGTGCTCGGTGCGCCCGCCGCCACGGTCGAGGGCGACGCATTCGCGAGCCTCGCGCATGAGATCGGCACGTTCTGCGGCACGAACGGTGTGCCGGAGCGAGGCGGCCAACTCGAGCAGCTCATGGAGAGCATGGAGCGGCTCGGCGATGCCGTGGCGATCCTCGCGACGCCGGAAAACCCAAACGACCCAACGGTGATCGTCGCGGTCAATCGCGAGTTCAGCCGCCTATTCGGCTTCGCCGACGACGCGATCGGAGAGCCGGGGGAGATCCTCTGGGGCCCGTTGACCGACCGCGACGGGATGCGGCAGCTTCGCGCCCGGATCGCGGCACGCGCGACCGCGCGCGCCGCGACGGTGCTCTACGCGCGCGACCGGACCCCGCGTTGGACCGAGATCGTCTCGACTCCGGTCGAGACGCCCGACGCGCAGCACCACGTCATCGTCTTTCGCGACGTCACCACGCAAGATGATCTTCGACGCGCTCGCCGCCGAGAAGCAGAAGCTCGAGACGACGCTCGGCGCGATCGCCGAAGCGGTGGTGACGATTCTCGCCGACGGCGTCGTCGATTACGTGAACGAAGCGGCGGAAGCGCTCCTGGGCATCACGCTCGCCGAGGCATACGGTGCGCACGTCGGCGAGGTCGTTCGGCTCCTCGAAACCGACGCGCAGCCGGTCGATCTGCTTCGAGATGCCGAGGGCGAACCGGTCTTGCGCGGCCGGGGTGTCCTGCGCAGGCCCGGCGGCAACCTCGACGTCGCCTACACGGCCTCGCGGATCGAGGGCGGCCACGGCACGGTCGTCGTTCTGCGCGACGTGACGGCCGAACAGCGGCTGGCGATGCGGCTCTCGTTCGAGGCGGCGCACGATCCGCTCACCGGACTGCAGAACCGCCGGGCTTTCCTCGAACGGCTGCAGGATGCCGTACGCGGCGCCCGCGAGCGCGGCGAGCATCATGCCGTCGCGTATCTGGATCTCGATCGTTTCAAGTCGATCAACGATAGTTTCGGTCACGCCACCGGAGACCGGCTGCTCACCGCCGTGTCGCGCGTGATGGGGCGCGTCGTACGCGGCGGCGACGTGCTGGCGCGCATCGGCGGCGACGAGTTCGCGTGTCTGCTCGCGAACTGCCGGCTCGACGACGCGCGGCGCGTTGCGGAGAAGATCCGCGCGGCGGTCGACGCGTTCCGAATGGAGCACGACGGCGAATCGCTGCAGATCGGGGTTTCGATCGGCTTGACGCCGCTCGGAGCGGACGTCATCCGCCCGGAGGACGTCCTCGCGGCCGCGGACGCGGCGTGCTATCAGGCGAAGGCGGCCGGCCGCAACGGGGTTTTCGGCTGAGGGGGTACGATATCGGCGATGACCGACGCCGACGCGCTTCGCGATCACCTGACGGTGCCCGAAGACGAAGCACGTTCGGCAGCTACACCTGGTGGTCTCGATCTTTCCGCCCGCCGTCCTCGACGCACTCGACGACGTGTTCGTGCCGTTGGCCGCCTGACGCTCGGCCGCTGTTTTTGGGCAGAAGTTTTTCATATGAACGAAGGCGTCGCTGAGAATGCCGCTCGGAGCGAGCACTCGCTCGAGCGCACGCCGTAACGTGAGGCCTCGCACTTCATGCAGCTTGAATTGCTCGCGCGGATGCGTTTCGCATTGACAGGCGCCCGCGCATGTGATCGACTGCAGCGTTGTGATCATCGACGCTGCGCACCGTCTCCGGGTCTGAAGCCGCATTGCTGCGAGCATTTCCCCTCGAACCGACGGTAGACGCGGGCAGTACGCTGCTGCTGCACGTTGCGACCGACGCGCGGCGCTATGACGTGCGCATCGAGCGCTGGAGCGACCGCTCGGAGCTCGCGTTGGAAGCCGGCTCGTTCGAGGGCGTCAACGCTGCGCCGGGCGCGGCGGACGAAGCATGGGACTGGCCGCAGATCGCAATCCCGCTTCCGCGCGAACTCAAACCCGGCGCGTACATCGCTCGCTTTCTGACCGACGGCGGCAGCCCCGGCCGCGGCGCCCCCCGTGACGATACGCCCGACGCGCGCTGGGGGACCGCGCTCTTCGTCGTCCGAGCGCCGTCGACCGCGCGCGTGCTGGTGAACTTGCCGCTGTTCACCTATCACGCGTACAACATCGCGCAGGTCGACGGGACGCGCCGCGTCGACGAAGGCGCGTGTCTGTACAGCGGCTCGCCGTCGGTCTCGCTGCGCAGGCCCGGCGGAGGAACCGGCGGACACCCGTGGGACGAGCCGCACGCGGACGTGTACGACCGCACGACGCCGCGCCAGACGTTCGCCCATTGGGATCTCTACGCGCTGGCGTGGTTCGCTCGCGAAGGAATCCCGGTCGATCTATGCACGGATCTGGATCTGCATCGCGGCGACGTCGATTTGCGGCGGTACGCGCTGCTGTGCAGTTTCGGACACGACAAGTACTGGACGCGCGAGAAGCGCGCGCACGTCGAACGGTGGGTCGACGACGGCGGCAACGTCGCATTCTTCGGGGCGAGCACGTGCCGGTCTCGCGTCCGGTACGACGACGATGCGGCGCGCATCACACGCGAGGGAACGTGGTCGGACGAGGAGCCCGAAGATGCGCTCACCGGCGTTTCCTACCGGCGCGGCGGCGGGAAGTGGGTCGGGACGCGCCCGCCCGCCGGCTACCGGATCGAAAACGCGTCGCACTGGATGCTGCGCGACGCGCACGTGCGTGACGGGGACCTCGTCGGGGCCGGCGCCTACGCGATCGGCTACGAATGCGACGGAATCGACCCTGCGCACGCGCCGTCCGGCCTGGTGGTGCTCGGCCGCGCATCGTTCGACGGCTGGAACGTCAGCGACGGGAGCGGCCAGATCGCGCCCGGCGGACACGCCGCCATGGTCGCCTTCGCGCGCGGCCGGGGTCACGTGTTCAACGCCGGCACGGTCGATTGGGCGCGGGCGCTCGCCTGGGACGCGCGGGTCAAAGCGATCACCCGCTCCGTGATTCGCAGCCTGGGCGGCGTGGTGGGCAGGCCGTCGGACGCCGCGTTCAGGCAGTGACGTCGGTCACCCCAGCGGGCCGCAATGTCCCGAAGCGGCCCTTCTCGTACGATAGAGAAAGGGGAGGCTTCCGATGTCTTTTGGCTTTGGCTCGATCACCAATCAGGCGAATTCGGCGCTGACGCAGCTCCAGCAACTGCAGCGCGACCTGCTGCGCCCGTTCCAAGCCGCATCGACCGGGAAGCGGATCAACTCCGCCGCCGACGACCCCTCGGGGCTCGCGATCGCGACCGCGCTGCAGGTCCAGTCGTCCAGCTTCGATCAGGGCTCGAGCAATGCGACCGATGCGCGCAACGCCGTCAACGTCGCCGAGGGTGCGCTCCAGACCACGTCGGACTCCCTGCAGTCCCTCCGTTCGCTCGCGGTCCAAGCTTCGAACGACCTGCTCTCCGCAAACGACCGGCAAAACCTCCAGCACGTGGCCGACGGCCTCGTACGCCAGATCAACACCGATGCGCGGAACGCAAATTTCAACGGCACGCCGTTGTTGAACGGTACGTTCGGATCGCAGCCGCCGACGGCGGCGACCGCCGCGGTGACCACCAACGCCGCGCTAGGCGGCGGCGGTGACCTGGTCGCGTCGACCACGGCGGCGCCGGCGTCGCAAGGCGGGACGGTCGGGCTGAGCGTCGTCAACACCGGCGGTTCGTCGGTCGCCATCGACGTGACGTTCACGTCGTCCGCGACCGGTCAGACGACCGATCTCGGCCCGCAGGCCGCCGGGTCGACCGTCGTCGTCAACGGCACGAGCGTCACGCTCGGAACGCCGGGCGCCGGCGACACCGGCGCGACGGCGACGATTCAGGTGCAGGCCGCGACTGCGGGGACGAACGCTCCGAACGCGCAGGTGCAGACGGGCGCGAACCAAGGCGCAACGACCGGACTCTCGCTGCCCGACGGGTCGTCGAGCGCGATCTTCATCCAAAACCTCGACTTTTCGTCGACGGCCGGCGCCACGAACGCGATCGGTCAGATCGACGCCGCGATCGGCGCGACGACCGCCGCGCGCGCGTCACTCGGCGCGCAGTCGATCTCCCTCGACGCCCAGGTGAACTCGAACAACGTCGCGTCGAACGCGCTGACGGCATCGGCCTCGAACATCGCCGACGCGAACGTTCCGCAGACGTCGACGGAGCTCTATCGGCTGCTGATCCAGAACCAGATCTCGCTCGAGACGCTGCGCAACGCGAACACGCAGTTCGGCTATCTGAACCGGTTCTTCAACACCTCCGGCTGAGGGCGCACTGCGCGCGCCCCCGCCGCTTCGTCGGCGCAGCAGTGCAAGGTCTTCGTTAACCTCGGATCGGCTGCGGCGCTCCCGTGGTAGAATCCTTCAGAGGGTGACACGCCGACACGGATGGGAATATCGTGGCGCAATCGATGAACCTCGCGCAACCGGCTCGTTTGAAACCGGGCGCTGAAGCTATGCTCTTCGCCTGCGGATCGCTGGCCGAGGAACACTATCGTCGCCGGCTCTTCGGCGAGAATCTGCCGGTCTTTCCGGCAAGGATGCTGCACTGGGCGCGCTATCGCGGCACCGACGGCCACGAGTTCGCACGGCAGCTGAAGGGTGCGACCGTCGACGGGTACGTCATCCCGGTGACCGCGAAGCAGATCAATGCCGCGGACCGTTCCGCGTCGTCGTGGAATCTGCAGCGCGCCGTGACGATGATCGAGATCGACGGAACGCGCACGTGGGCGTTCGTCTACACGCGGCGCGGCGAAGGCGAACTCATCGCCTGAGGTCCGGATCAGCTCGCGCTGATCGGCACCGTGTCGTAACGTGAGTGGGAGATCGCGTACGTCCCGTCTTCGCCGTACGTCATGCATGCGTCGATCGGCTTGGCGTAGACGTGCAGCGTGACGGCGCGCCCGCCGGACGAACCGACGCGGTGCACGGAGAGATGACCGCTGCGCATGTCGATCTGTCCCTCGCGCAGCGTTCGCGCGCCGGTGAAGCGCACTTCGGCCGGACCGTTCTCACGCGCTTCGCGCCATGCGATCCGGAAATTCTCACACGTGATCGCGCCCGACTGCAGGACGAACGCGCAATCGGAATCGGCGTGGTCGTGGATCGCCGAACGCGCGTCGTGCTCCCAGCAGATCGCAATCAATTCGAACGAAGGATCGCGCGCGACCAGATTGCGGGTGTATCGGCCGGGCGCCCAGGTGAGATACGGAGCAAGGGTCCGCTCGTCGATCCGCACGTCGCGGAGCGTCCCGGCGACCTTGACCGGCTGCAAGGTGCTGCCGAGTTCGCGCAACGCGACCACCAAGTCACCGATTCCGTGGAGCGTCGTCATCGTTCGCGGGTCCTCCTAGGAGTGAGGGGTTCCGGCTTGCCGTGGCGCGGCCCCGCTGCCGGGATCGGCGCCGGCTCGAAGGAGCCGCGCGGTCGCGGCCGGGAGTAGGAGGGCGGAGGTAGGCTGAGTGATCGAAGCAGTAGCGCGGACGGTGCGCGCGCCGCGCGGAAACGTGCTGCGGGCACGAAGCTGGCAGACCGAAGCGGCGCTTCGAATGCTGATGAACAACCTCGATCCCGATGTCGCCGAGCGGCCGGACGACCTCGTCGTCTACGGCGGGATCGGGAAAGCCGCCCGCGACTGGCCGTCGTTCGATCGCATCGTCGCCGAACTCGAACGGCTCGGCGACGACGAGACGCTGGCGATCCAGTCGGGGAAGCCGGTCGGCGTCTTCCGCTCGCATCCCGACGCGCCGCGCGTGCTGCTGGCGAATTCGAACCTCGTGCCGCGCTGGGCGACTTGGGAGCACTTCAACGAGCTCGACCGCAAGGGGCTCATGATGTACGGCCAGATGACGGCCGGCTCGTGGATCTATATCGGCTCGCAAGGGATCGTTCAAGGAACCTACGAGACGTTCGCGGAGATGGGCCGCCGGCATTTCGGCGGTGATCTCGCCGGACGCTGGGTGCTCACCGCGGGCCTGGGTGGGATGGGCGGCGCGCAGCCGCTCGCCGCGACGATGGCCGGCGCATCGATGCTGGCGATCGAGTGCGATCCGACCCGCGTGCAGAAACGCCTCGAGACGCGCTATCTCGATCGCGCCGCGGACTCGCTCGACGAAGCGCTCGCGATCATCGAGGAATCGCGGCGCACGAAGGTACCGGTCTCGGTCGCCGTCGTCGGTAACGCCGCCGAGATTCTGCCCGAGCTGGTGCGGCGCGGCGTTCGCCCCGACGCGGTTACCGACCAGACGTCGGCCCACGATCCGATCAACGGCTACTTGCCGGCCGGCTGGACACTGGAGGAATGGCGGGCCAAGCGCGTCAGCGATCCGGCCGCCGTCTCCGCCGCGGCGAAGCGGTCGATGGTCACGCACGTCGAGGCAATGCTCGCGTTCCATCGTCTTGGGATTCCGACGTTCGACTACGGCAACAACATCCGGCAGATGGCGTACGATACCGGCTTGAGCGATGCGTTCGCGTTTCCGGGTTTCGTGCCGGCGTACATTCGGCCGCTGTTCTGCCGCGGCGTCGGACCGTTCCGCTGGGTCGCGCTCTCGGGCGATCCCGTAGACATCGCGAAGACCGATGCGAAAGTCAAAGAGTTGCTTCCGAACGACACACACCTGCATCGCTGGCTCGACATGGCGCGCGAGCGCATCGCGTTCCAGGGCCTTCCGGCGCGCATCTGCTGGATCGGCTTGGGCGACCGCGACCGCGTCGGCTTGGCGTTCAACGAGATGGTCGCGCGCGGCGAGCTGAAAGCGCCGATCGTGATCGGGCGCGACCACCTCGACAGCGGCAGCGTCGCGTCGCCGAATCGCGAGACCGAAGCGATGCGCGACGGCAGCGACGCGGTCAGCGACTGGCCGCTGCTCAACGCGATGATCAACGTCGCCGGCGGCGCGACGTGGGTGTCGATCCATCACGGCGGCGGGGTGGGGATGGGATTCTCGCAGCACGCCGGCGTCGTGATCGTCGCGGACGGAACGGAGGCCGCCGCGAAGCGCCTGGCGCGCGTGCTGTGGAACGATCCCGCGAGCGGCGTCGCGCGGCACGCCGACGCCGGGTACGACGACGCGCTCGCCGCGGCGCACGAACACGGCCTGCACCTGCCGATGCATTCAGACGCCGCGCGGTGAGCGTTCACGAACTGTCTCTCACCGTGGAGCTGCGCGCGGGCGCGCTCCGGGCCGCCGACGTGCGCGCGCTGCTGCGGCACGACGCGCCGCTGGCACTCGATCCGTCGGCCCGCCACGACGTCGATCGCGCGGCCGCGGTCGTCGCCGCGATCGCGGAGCGCGATGAGTCCGTGTACGGCATCAACACGGGCTTCGGAAAGCTCGCGCAGACGCGCATCCCGCGCGAGAAGCTGGCCGATCTGCAGCGAAACCTCGTCGTCTCGCACGCCTGCGGCGTCGGAGCGCTGCTCGGACGCGAGCAAGTGCGGCTGATCCTTGCGCTCAAGATCAACTCGCTGGCGCGCGGCTACTCCGGCATTCGCTGGAGCGTCATCGAGACGCTGCTCGCGTGTCTGGAACGCGACGTGCTGCCGGCGATTCCGGGGCAAGGGTCGGTCGGCGCGTCGGGCGATCTGGCGCCGCTGGCGCATCTCGCCGCGGCGCTGATCGGCGTCGGCGACGCGATCGCGGGCGGCGTGCGCGGTCCCGCCCGCGAGGTGCTGCCGGCCGCCGGCATCGAGCTGCTCGTGCTGCAGGCAAAGGAAGGACTCGCGCTGCTCAACGGCACGCAAGTTTCGACGGCGCTCGCGCTGCACGGTCTCGTCGGGGCGGAAGACGTGCTGGCAGCCTCACTCGTCGCCGGCGCGCTCACCATCGAAGCCGCGCTCGGCAGCGTCACGCCGTTCGATCCGCGCATCCACGCGGTGCGCGGCCACGCCGCGCAGAGCGACGTCGCGGCGGCGATGCGCAGCCTGGTGGCAGGGACGGAGATCAACGCGTCGCACCGCGACTGCGGTCGGGTGCAGGATCCGTACAGCCTGCGCTGCATCCCCCAGGTCCTCGGCGCGTGCTTGAACACGCTGCGCGACGCCGCCGCGGTTCTGGTCGACGAAGCGAACGCCGTCTCCGACAACCCGCTGGTCTTTCCCGACGAGGGCGACGTAATCTCGGGCGGCAACTTCCACGCCGAGCCGGTCGCCTTCGCCGCCGACGCGCTTGCGCTCGCGATCGCCGAGATCGGCAACTTGAGCGAACGGCGCACCGCGCTTCTGGTCGATCCGACGTTCAGTCAATTGCCGTCGTTTTTGGCGACCGACCCGGGCCTCGAGTCCGGCTACATGATCGCGCAAGTAACGGCCGCCGCGCTTGCCTCGGAAAACAAGATCCTCGCGCATCCGGCGAGCGTCGACAGCATTCCGACCTCGGCCGGTCAAGAGGATCACGTCAGCATGGCCACGCACGCCGCGCGGCGGCTCGACGACATGCTGCGCAACGCCGCGAACATCGTGGCGGTGGAACTGCTCGCTGCGGCGCGCGGCATCACCTGGCGGCGTCCGCTGCGGACGTCGGCGGCGCTCGAGGGGGCGCTGCTCGAGATCGCGCCGGACGGCGATGTGGGCGGAGATCGCTACCTCTCGCCCGAGATCGAACGCGTCGCCGCGCTGGTGCGCGCCGGACGCTTCACGCCGCTGGTCGCGCAGCTCTTCCCCACCACGATCGATCAGCAGCGGCGGCGCGCCGACCGATGAGCGAAGACTACGACGTGCGCCCGGGTCGCGGTGCGCTGCTGATCAGCGCGCCGCACGTCGGAACGCAGCTCCCCGCCGACCTTGCGGCGCGGCTGACCGACGTGGGCCGTTCGCTGGTCGACACCGACTGGTACGCCGACCGCCTCTATCCGTTCGCCCGCGAACTCGAAGCGACGGTGCTGCGCGCGCGCTGGTCGCGCTACGCCGTGGATCTCAATCGCGATCCGAGCGGGGCGTCGCTCTACCCTGGTGCGACGACGAGCGGCTTCATTCCGACCGAGACGTTCGAAGGCGAACCGCTCTACGCAGCCGGCGACGAACCCGGCGAGGACGAAGCCGCGGTCCGGCGCGCACGCTATTTCGATCCCTATCATGCGGAGTTGGCCGCGCAGATCGCGCGCATCCGCACCGCGCACGGCCGCGTGCTGCTGCTCGACGCGCATTCGATTTGGGGCACCTTGCCCAGGCTCTTCGAGGGCGAACTGCCGGTGGTGAACTTGGGCACGAACTCCGGCCGTTCGTGCGATCCCGTGCTGGTCGAGTCCGCCCGCGCCGCCGTCGCCGCCTCGCCGTACTCGGTGGTCGTCGACGGGCGTTTCAAGGGCGGCTACATCACGCGGCACTACGGCGATCCCACCGGCGGCGTGCAGGCGCTGCAGATCGAGATCAACCAGCATGCGTACCTGGCCGACGGCTCGCGCACGCTCTGGGACGATGCCAAAGCCGCGCGGTTATCGCGCGTGCTCAGCGCGGTCTGCATGTCGCTGGTCGGCTTTCGATCCTCGCACGCGCGTCCTTGACATTCGACCCCGAACGGCTTCGTCGCGTTCATTCGTCGATGCGGCGGCGGCGAGGGAGAGATATCGCAGCAACGGCGCGGGTGCAAACGTCTTCTCCCGGGTCATAACGGCTGCCGCCGCTACGATCATGTCGACCCCCCATCCCCTCGAAGGACGGGACGTAGTCGCTGCCGTTGCGCAACTTCGGCAGCCCGTGCGATGGAACGAAGCCGGCGACGACCGCACGCACGAGGAGCGAACCCGCCTCACTCATCGTTCCTACCTCCGATGTTCGGATTTGTACCCGTCTTCAACCATGAACGCGAGGGCCGTGGAACGGTATACCTGCGATGACGATGCCGGTGCAGGGGCTGCTGCCGAGCCAGTAGGAGAGCTCCGCGGGTGAGGCGGCGTCCCACAATGCGAGGTCGCAGCGCGCGCCGGCGCGCAGCTCGCCGCGGTCGTCCAGGCCGAGCGCGCGCGCGGCATTGCGGGTGACGGCGGAGAGCGCTTCTTCGGGCGTCAACCCGAAGAGGACGCAGCCGAGGTTCATCGCGGTCGGCAGCGTGAGCACCGGCGACGTGCCGGGGTTACAGTCCGTGGCAAGAGCGATCGGGACGCCGTGCGCGCGCAACGCTTCGAGGGGCGGCTTCACCGTCTCGCGCAGATAGTGATACGCGCCCGGCAGCAGCACCGCGACGGTGCCGGCGTCGGCGAGCAGACGCACCCCCGCCTCGCCGGTGCGTTCGAGATGATCGGCGGAGAGCGCGCGATACCGCGCCGCGACGGCGGCGGCGCCCGTGTCGGCGATCTGATCGGCGTGCACTTTCACGGCGAGCCCGAGCCGCTGCGCGGCCTCGAGGACGCGCGCGGTCTCGGCGGGCGAGAACGCGATCGCATCGCTAAACACGTCGACGGCGTCGGCCAGTCCTTCGGCGACGATGCGCGGCAGCGCGTCGTCGCAGACGAGCCCGAGGTAGGCGTCGCTGCGCTGCGCGTATTCCGGCGGGACGACGTGCGCGCCGAGATAGGTCGTTCGCACACCGACGCCGAGTTCGCTGCCGATGCGCCGCGCCACCCGCAGCAGCCGCATCTCCGTCTCGACGTCCAGGCCGTACCCCGATTTGATCTCGAGCGTCGTCGTGCCGTGCGCCATCATCGTGCGCACGCGGCGCAGCGCGTCGCGCAGCAGCGTCGCATCGTCGGCGGCGCGGGTCATCGCCACGGTGTGGAGGATGCCGCTGCCGCCGGCCGCGGCGGCGACGTAGCTCTCTCCCGCAACCCGCCGTTCGAAATCGGCGACACGGTCGCCTCCGAACACGACGTGCGTGTGCGGGTCGATCAGCCCGGGCGTGATCCAGCCGCCGCCGGCGTCGATCGCGCGCGCCGCAAGACGATCGGGCGCATCAGACAGCTTGCTGCGCGGACCGACCCACGCGATGCGGCCGTCGCGCGCGGCGACGACGCCGTCGGCGATCGTTCCGTACGGGGCGCCGCCGGGCGTCATTGTGGCGAGCGACGCGTTGTACCAGAGCGCGTCGTACCGGGGCGGGCGCACTACTTCGCCTGGGCCGTTCGCACGGTGCGGATCGCGATGAGGCCGAGCAGTGCTGCGACGATTCCGAGCGTGGTGCTGAGCAGCCAGGGCGGAAGGCGGTCCGCGAGCGGGCGCGGATCGCGGAAGGATGCGTTCGCCAGCGGTGGCTGGGTCGCGCCGCGATCGGCGCGCCACGCGCCGTGGGCCAGGCGTTCGCCCAAGTCGTAGGCGGGCGCGACGGAGTTCGGGTTACCGGAGAGCAGCCGGTATGCGGCTGCGGGCGCCGCGGAGAAGACGACGTCGTGCCTGCGGACGAGCAGCACCGGCCGCAGGCCGGGGACGGGTTTGTCGTTTCCATTTTCGACCACCACGCGCCAATGCCGCGCGGTCTGCTCGCCGAATGCGAACGACGTTTGCGAGCCGCCGTCGGCGAAGCGCGCGATCTGCGCGTCGCCCGCATCGGACCATTGCGTTCCGTCGTCGCTGCTCTGCACGACGGCGTGTCGCGCGTACGCGTGACTGCGATCGCGAAAGCGCACCGCAGCAGGCCGGATCGCGACCGGCGAATCGAAGCTCCAGGTGACGTTCGAGGTCAACGCTCCGTCGTGCGCGGTCGCGATCAGCATCCCGGTGCCGGCAATCGGCAGTGGCACGAGTGCCGGTTCGGCGGAAGACCCGCCTTCGATCGACGCGCCGGTCAGCGGAAACTGCGCGCGCGGATCGAGGATGCGCACCCGCAGCCAGCGGGAGCGCGTCGGCGGAAACGAAATCGAGCGATCGCCGCGACCGCCGTCCTGCGCGACCCGGTACACGACTGCGTCGTCGCGCACGACCCGCCACGTGAGGCGGTCGTCGCTCGCGTCGATCGCGACCGTCTCGAAATACGTCGGACGCGCGCCCTCGTCGACGCCCAGGCGGATGCCCTCGACCAGGTCGTGGCGCGGGCCGAGATCGAGCACCGCTTGCGTCCAGCGATGTTCGACGAACCCGCGATCGATCAGAACGATCTCGCGCGGCGCGGGCGCCGCTCGCTGGGGATCGATCGCGTAGGCGACTTCGGTTCCGTTGCCGTCGACGACACGCAGGTCGGGATACCCGCCGTCAGCATTCGGCGCGATCGTAACAGGGATCGGAACGCGCACGTACCGTTCGCGCGCCGCGGGAGCAACGGCCATCGGCGTGACGGTCGCCCACGCGCTCCAGGCGGGCCCAGCGTCGATGCTCACGCTTCGGGCTCGGGCGTGCGGCAGATCGTGGCGCGCGTGTACCAGGCGGACGCGGCGACCATCACGATGCCCAGGCCGATGAACGAGCCGACCCGATACCCCGATCCGAGCGTGGCGAGATCGATCAGAAACACTTTGCACAGCGTCAGCGCGAAGAGCACCAAGCCCTGCCACCGCAGCGGCGCCGAGCCGCCGCCCAAGCCCACTCCGAAGAGGACGGCAGCGTACACCGTCCACAACAGCGAGAGCGCGAGTTGGGCGTGGTTCGGAACCGTGAGGTTCCAGTGCGGGCCGCCGATCGCGTCGAGGAGCTCGCGCGAGAGTGCGGTGAGGACGATCGCGTTGAGCGCGATGGCGGAGGCGGCGTCCAGCGCGCGGCGATTGCCGTCGCTCATCGCGAACGAGGCGGATTCCCTGCGCGCCGCGAGCAGCGCGGCGATCCAGATGGCGAACGCAGAGAAAAGCGGATTGAGGAAGGCGCCTGCGGGCGGGTCGAATTGCGCTTGCGCGAACAGCACCACGCCGGTGAGTCCGAAGAGCAGCGCGCCCGCGACCGCGATCCACCGATCGCCGCTGCGCCGGCCGAGCACGACCAGCACGGCGGCTTCGAGCGAGAACGCATCGAGCAGCGAAGTTTGGTGGATGAGCACCGGCAACGCGAGCGTGACGACCGCGAGACCGAGATAGCCGCAGGCCTCCGTCATGCGCTGCGGGACCGTGCGCAGCCGGGCGGTCGCGAGCAAGACCGCCGCGAGGGCGAGCAGCGCCACGCCGAGCGGCGTCTGATGACCCTCGAAGATGATTTCGAGAAAGCCGGCGTACAGCGCGACGTCGAGTGAGAGCAGGGCGATGCGCACCGGTGACGCCGCGCCGCTGCGGGCCGTGCCGAAGCCGAACGCCAGCGCGAACTCGATGAAGAAAAGCGATGCGACGGCGTACGCGTCGCGATCGGTCCAGCCGGTCGCCGAATCCGGTGCGAAGGCGCCGGCGTACAGGAACGTCGCGACGAACGTCACCGCTTCGACGCTGCGGAAGCCGCAGCGCGCACAGAGCGCGAGCATTCCGCCGCCGAGCAGCAGCAGGTAGGTCGCCAACTCGACGTGGGCGGTCGGGCCACCGCTGAGCAGCACGGGCGTGAGGAACCCGCCGACGAGTCCGATCAGCGCCAACCGTTCCGAGCGGCGCACGGCGGAGAGCGCCGCTACGACGGCCGTCACTGCGATCATCGCCGCGAACGCCGCGGGCCGCGCGACGTGCAGCTGCGGGAAGATTGCCACCGACGCCCACAGCGAGAGGTACAGAATCCCCGCGCCGAGCCCGACGAGGCCTTCCGCGACGAAGGCGTACGTGCCGCGCAACAGGCGCGCGCCCGCGCCGATCAGGGCCGATCCGGCGACCAGGCCGAGCAGGATCCGCTGCGCCGGGCCGATCCAGCCGCTCGTGAAGGCGAGGTCCAGGAAGAACGCGGTCCCGAGCAGCACGAGCAGCAGCCCCGCCAACTGGAGCCCGCGCCCGGCGACCAGCGTCTCGAGCGAACTCTTCTCGCGCGACGCGTGCGGCCCGGCCGGCTCGTCCGCCAAAAAGGCCGGGAGCGGAACCTCAGGGATTCCGGCGACGCGGGCGGGCGACGCGTCCGCAGCCGGAAGGGAAGCGGCCGCGGCGAGGTCGGCCCGCAACCGGCGGGCCTGGTTTTCGAGCGACGTGAGCCGCGCATCGAGCGCGTCATACCGGGCGGAATCCATGTCAGCCAGCTCCGAGAACGAGTTCGAGAGAAACGACCATGACCGAAGCATAGCGCTCCGGTACCGTGCCGGGCGTCCGTAGTTCTCCTGTTCGGCCAGTTCAGCACCGGGAACCGGCACCTTCCTCGGCGGAGCGGCCGGGAGGCCGTCTGCGTCGTAGAACACGCGATGCGACTGATCGCGCGGGAGGCGCTGCTCCCGAACGGCTGGGCCCCTGACGTGGCGATCGACGTCGCCCCGGACGGCACGATCGTGGACGTTCGGCCCGGAGCGTTTGCGGACAGTCCCGACGCGGAAGTGATCGACGGCCCGGTCGTCCCCGGCATGCCGAACCTGCATTCGCACGCGTTTCAGCGCGCGATGGCCGGCTCGGCCGAGCGCCGCGCCGCGGGCGACGACGATTTCTGGTCCTGGCGCGAGGCGATGTACGCGCTTGCCGGCACGCTCGATCCCGACGGTCTGCGTGCGATCGCGGCCGGCGTCTACCGCGCCATGCTGGCGGCCGGCTATACCGCGGTCGCCGAATTCCACTACCTGCATCGTGACCCGAACGGTGCGTGGTACGCCGACCGCGCGGTGATGTCGCGCGCGCTGATCGCCGCCGCGAACGACGCGGGGATCGCGCTCTGCCTGCTGCCGGCCGTCTATGCGCACGCCGATGCCGGCGGCCTGCCGCTGCGTCCCGAACAGCGCCGCTTCGCGGGCGGCGTCGACGACGTGCTCGCACTCTCGCAGACGCTGCGCCGCGACCATGCGAACGATCCGAACCTGGTCGTCGGCGCCTGCGCGCACTCGTTGCGCGCGGTGACGCCCGACGAGCTGCGCGCGCTGACCGACGGTGCGCCGCGCGACGTGCCGATCCACCTGCACGTCGCCGAGCAAGAGCGCGAAGTCGATGCCGTGCGCGCGGCGCTGGGCGCGCGCCCCGTCGCGTGGCTGCTCGCCAACCACGACGTCGACGCGCGCTGGTGCCTCGTGCACGCGACGCACCTCGACGCTGCGGAGCGCGACGGTTTGGCGCGCAGCGGCGCCGTCGCCGGGGTGTGCCCGACGACCGAGGCGAATCTCGGCGACGGGCTCTTCCCGCTCGGGCCCTATCTGGCGGCCGGCGGAACGCTGGGCATCGGATCGGACAGCAACGTCTCGATCGCACCGGTCGAAGAGCTGCGCTGGCTCGAGTACGGCGCGCGGCTTGCGTCGCGGCGGCGCATCGTCGCGGCGACCGAGCCCGGCGCATCGTGCGGCGAGACCCTCTACGCCGCGGCAGCGCGCGGCGGGGCGCGTGCGTGCGGCCTCGGCGCCGGCGCGATCGCGCCCGGGATGCGTGCCGATCTGGTCGTGCTCGACGACCGGGAGCCGCCGCTGGCCGGCGCACCGCCCGGCGAACTGCTCGACCGCTACGTGTTCGCCAGCGACGGCGCCGCACCGCGCCACGTCATGGTGCGCGGCCGCTGGCGCATCCGGGACGGAGGGCCTTCGTCATAAGCACGGGGGTAGTCCGGCGTCCGCTTGTCGGTAAGGGGTAACAGAGCGACCAGGGGCGTACCCGGTTGAGGTGGATCTGTTCGAACGGGTGCGGTTTCTCTTTGCGGTCGCGGTGTGCGCGACGGCGGTCGCGGCTTGCGGCGGCGGGGGCGGCGGCGGAGGCAGCAGCGTACCTGCGCCCGGTGTCGGAGGCGGAGGCGGAGGTCCGACGGCGACCCCGAGCCCGTCGGCGGCAGCGTCTCCGACGCCGACTCCCGCCTCGGTGGGGTACGTCACGCCCTCGAGCGGCGTGACGCAGCTCGGACCCAACGCGACGAACGCATTCTCATCGTCGCTGCTCGCGGCGTCGAGCGACGGAACGTTCGTCGTGCAGAGTTCGGACGTGCCGGCCCAACCCTCCGGCAGTGCTTCGGCGTTGACGGAATACAACGTCACCGCTTCGGAATCGTCCGCGGGTCAAAAGCCGTCGTCGCTGGGGAACCGGTTCGCTGCCTCGATGACGGCGCTGCATCAGGAAGGCCCCGCGCTGCGGCCCTATCGCGTTCGCCGCGACTATCGCCAGGCGGCACTGAACATGACGGGCCGACACGCGCTCTCGACGTTGCGGATCGCTCACTCGAGCACGCAGAGCGCGAAGCGGAGCCCGCTCGCGTTCAGCGTCGGCGCGCAGCGCACGTTCCACGTCATCCAAGGCACGATTACCGGAACCGGCGGGACCTGCACCGCTCCGCAGGTCAGCGTCGGCACGGAGTGCTATCTCGACGTCCCCGCGACGCTGCAGTCCGTCTCGAACCACGGCTACGTCTGGGTCGACAACGGGATCGACGCGACCTACAACTACAGCGCCGCGGATTTCCAGGCTACCGCAAGCGCGTTCGACGCCGACTACGCGCGTGAGACCGCGGCGTTCGGGCCGGCCTTCTTCAACGCCGGCGGCAACGTGTACGAGCAGTGCGGCGCGAACGGCAGCCGCAACACGAACCCGAACACGTATGCGCCGCCGGTCGACTACGCCGGCGCCGATCCGCACGTGAGCATCCTCATCACGAAGGCGCTGGAAAATTCCGGTGAGAGCGGGTACTTCTACGCCGCCGACCTGCTCAACGACCAGGAACTCAACTGCGCCTACGGCAGCAGCGTCCACATGCCGAGCAATCAACTGCCGATGTTCATCATCGCGGCCGACAAGTACCCGACGGTCGACGAGGGCTTCTGGCGCACGCAAGACATGCCGCGCAGTCTCCCGCACGAGTTCCAGCACTACCTCCACGCGATCAACAAGGTCGTCGCGCCGAATCTGCGCGACCAGAACAGCAGCGTCGTCTTCGACGACTCGTTCGTCGACGAAGGCGACTCGATGCTCGCCGAGGATCTCGTCAACTCCAACAACGCGCAGGCGAACGACACGCTGCTCGCGTCGTCCGCATACCTCTACAGCCCCGCGAACTACTCGTTCACGGCCTGGGTCGGGTATGACGCCGACCCGCTGGACACGTCGTCGAATCCGGCGTTCGGCTTCTACCGCTCGACCGAAGGCAACTACGGTTTGGGGTACCTGTTCGCGCGCTACATGTACGACCGCTTCGGTGGCGACGCCGCGCTGCACCGGGTGTACGCCTAGCTGACGGCGACGGGAGGCAGCGGCGCGAACGTCGCGCCGATCGTCGCCGAGGCCAACAACGGCGAGACGTTCGCGCAGCTCTACGCCGACTTCGCCTCGGCGCTCGCGGCGCGCAACATCGCATCGACCGATCCTCGCTACAGCTTCAATTCGACGGTGTTCTTGGTTGGGAGCAAGACGGTTCCGGTGCCGGGCGCCCAATGGGACATCGTGATGAACGGGCCGCGCTCACCGGACGACCTCACCAGCTCGCACCCGCTCGCCCAGGGCGCCGCCCGCATCAAACTCACGCCCACGCACGCGGTGAGCGCGAAGCTCATCACGGGCGCCACGCTGTTCTTCAACGCCGCCCAATCGGGGGGCTCGATCGTCTCGCTCGACGCGACGAGCGCGCTCTCGGGGAAGGTCGCGGGAGCGTTGGTGCAAGGCAGCTACAACGACAACGGCGCGTGCCTCGGGCCGGCGAGCAGCGGCTGCTGAGCGGACGGAACGTCAGGCTGCGTAAGTTCGGCGCAGGCGCTCGACGACCAGGCGCAGCAGCTCCGTCGCGAAGTGCGGCGTGTTCGCAACCAGGAAGTTGAACTGCTTCTCGGTGACGGTCACGACGGTGCCGTCGGTGACGGCGACGGCGGAGGCCCAGCGCGCCTCGTGTTCCACGAGCTCCATCTCGCCGAAGATCTCGCCGGCGCCGACCGTCTCGAGGACGCGGCTGCCTTTGCGCAGCTCGACGGTGCCGTCGAGCAGGACGAACAGACAGCCTCCATCGTCGCCCTCGCGGAAGAAGGTGTCGCCCGCGGCGAACGGCCGGCTGTTGTGCGAGTGACGGAAGAGATCGATCACGGCGATCACGGCGGCCTCCTTCCCTTATGGACGGCTTAAACTGGAGATAATGATCTCTTAAGATATGCGAGGGACGGCCTGGTTGTCTAGCGTGAGAAAGCCGGCCCGACCGAACAATTAACCGAAAACCTGCGCCGGAAGGGCCTCCTGTCCGGCCAAAGCTCGATCGGACCGCGCCACGGCCCGCCGTCTAGACGGTGCGCGCCATCGTCCGTGCGAGTCGGACGAAGTCGGTGCGGTCGCGCGCCGCCGCGAGCAGCGTGACGTACGGAAGCGCGGCGCGCATTCCGCCGGCGCTTGGCACGAAGGTTGGGCCGGCGGCGTGCGGATTCAGCCAGACGACCGCGCCGCTGCGTCCGCGCAGCGCGCGCATCGCGCGCTCCAGCGCGGCGATGTCGCCGGCGTCGAGCCCGTCGCTGGCGATCAGCACGACCGTATCGGGCTGCAGCAGCTGGGTCCCCGACGCGCGCACGAATTCCGCCAGGTTCGCTCCGATGCGGGTGCCGCCGCCCCAGGCGTCGCCGAGGTCGGGCAGCGTGCGGCCGGCTTGTTCCGGAGCGCGCAGCGCGCGCGTCACGCTGCGCATCCCGGTGCTGAAGACGAAGGCGTGCGCGCGAGACGTACGGCGGCACAGGGCGTGCGCGAACTGCAGGATCGGACCCGCGTGCGCTCCGGGCGTCACGGATACCGTGGTGCAGGGGCTACCTCCTTGTCGTACGCCGCCGCGCCGTGCGAGGGTTGACAGCACAGTTGTGGTAAGTATAGACTTACGGTAAGTGAACGCTTACAACGGGAGAAGATCAGCGATGAATTCCGCAACCGGACTATCCGTGCGCAAAGCGATGACCGTCGAGACGACGCAGGCGCGCGCGTTCGAGGTCTTCGTCAACCAGATGAGTTCGTGGTGGCCGCTCGAGAGCCACGTGATCGGCGAGAAACCGGCTCAGGCGGCGCTCGTGGAGCCGCACGCCGGCGGCCGCTGGTTCGAGCGCGACAAGAACGGCGCCGAGTGCGACTGGGGGCGCGTCGTCTCGCTCGATCAGCCGAATCGGATCGTGCTTACCTGGCAGCTCTCCACCGCGTTCCAGTACGACCCGGCCCTCGTCACCGAAGTCGAAGTGCGGTTCGTCGCCGAGACGCCGCATCGCACGCGGGTCGAGCTGGAGCACCGCGGACTCGAAGCGTACGGTGAAGAAGCAGCCGAGATGCAGGCTATGTTCGAATCGCCGGATGCATGGGAGTTGGGGCTCCTGCGCTACGTCGCCCTCGCGAACGCCGCGTGAGTTCGGCCGCCTCGGTCAACCGGCAAGTTCGGTTACGCTCCCGTCCGGCCGGGATTCCGCAGGCGGAGAACTTCGAAGTCGTCGAGACGGCGCTGCCGGAACCTGGCGACGGCGAGGTGTTGGTGCGCAACCGCTTCCTCGCCGTCGAGCCGGCGATGCGCGGCTGGGTGAGCGCGGTCGCCAACTACGCCGAACCGGTCGCGCTCGGCGCCGTGATGCGCTCGTTCGCCGCCGGTGAGGTCGTGCGTTCGCGCAACGCGGACTACGCGCCGGGCGATCAGGTCACTGGGATGTTCGGTTGGCAGGAATACGCCGTCGCGGACGCGCGCGCAATCTCGCGCACGGTGGCGCGCGACGACATCCCGCTCTCCGCCGCGCTCGGCGTGCTGGGACTCAACGGCCTCACGGCGTACTTCGCGCTGCTCGACGTCGGTCAGCCGAAGCCCGGCGACACGGTGCTCGTGTCGACGGCCGCGGGATCGGTCGGCTCGTCCGTCGGGCAGATCGCGAAGATCGTGGGGTGCCGCACGATCGGTATCACCGGCGGCGCGCGCAAGACGCAGTTGTGCCTCGACGAATTCGCGTATGATGCCGCGATCGATTACAAGTCCGGCGTCGACCTCGGCGCGGCGATCCGCGCCGCCGCTCCGAAGGGCGTCGACGTCTACTTCGACAACACGGCCGGCGCGATCAGCGACGCTTCGTACGCACACCTCGCGGTCGGCGCGCGAGTCGTGGTGTGCGGGACCGCGTCGGTGTCCAGCTGGGATCCGTGGCCGCTCGGACCGCGCGTCGAACGGCACCTGATTGTCAAACGCGCGCGCATGCAGGGCTTCCTCGCGTTCGACTACGTGGCGCGCTTTCCCGAAGCGATCGCCCAGCTCAGCGCCTGGATTCGCGAGGGGCGCTTGCGCTACCGCGAGGAGTTCCTCGAGGGCATCGACGCGGCGCCCGACGCGATCGCCGGCCTCTACCGCGGCGAAAACTTCGGCCGCCGCCTCATCCGATTGCCATAATCGCCCTTCGGGGAGCTCAAATCTTCTCAGGGGCCGCGTCCTGGGTGAAGCTGGCGCGACGGCGAAGGATGAGCAGAGCCGCCCGGCGCGGCGGTTTGAAAGCAGAAACGTCGTGTGCCACGAGACCCTCGGCGTGACGATCACCGAGCTTCGGATCGAATTGCAAGAAGCCGCGGAGGAAAACGGGCGTCTCGTCGCGCGTCTCGCGGTCGCAGCGGCCTCGGCCGCATCGACGGCGGCGCAAATCGAGTCGATCAACGAAGTGATGCAGACGACGGGCGCGCAGCTGGAGTCGCTGGACGAGCGGCTGCAAGCGACACTCGAAGAGTTGAACTCGCTGAACGGCGTCTAGCCGAGCTTAGATCAGGCCGAGTCGGATGGCGCGCGCCGCGGCGGCCGCTCGCGTCGGCGATTCCAGGGTATCGAGAATCGCGCGAACGTGCGCCTTGATCGTGCCGAGGCTGAAATGCAGCGCGTCGGCGATCGCGACGTTGTCGTGACCGTCCGCGATCAGGCGCAGGATCACGCGCTCGCGCGCGGTGAGCGTGTGCGGCAGGGCAGCCGCGAGCGCTTGACCGCGCGCGGCTCGTAGCTTCCCGAGTGCGATCCCCAGCGACGCCCAGGACGACTCGACGCGACGAAGGCTCGTCTTCATCCGCTCGCACGCCGCGGTGTCCAGCATTGGAGGCCCCATATTCCTTGGAAGGCGTGCACTCGGCGCTTGGTTACCGGCGCAGCGCACTCTCTACAGGCGAAAGCATCCGAACGGACACAGGTCGCTCTCGGCCGATCGCGTGAGCCACCAGGGTGCAGCCTTTTCTTCGGGTCGACGCAGGAGCAGAGAACCGCCTCCTGGCGGCCGTCTCCGTCGTGGAGCGGGGCCGTTTGGACGCGTTTCTGCACGCTGCCGAGATGCCGGATCGCCGGCTCCTTTCCGGGCCCGGGGACGCGATCCGCGACGTGTGGTTTCCGAGCGACGCCGTGGTCTCGGTCGTCGCCGACATGGAAGACGGCGAATCCGTCGAGGTCGGCCTCATCGGGCCTGAGGGGATGGCCGGCCTCGGTGTTCTGTTCGGGGTCGGTCGCAGCTCGACGCGGGTGATGGTGCAGATCGCCGGCACCGGTCAGCGAATGTCGGCCGTCGACTTCACCCGCCACGTCGTCGAGCCGCGCGGCGAACTCTATCGCCTGGCGATGCGCTATGCCAACACCTTTCTGGGCGTCGTGGCGCAAGGCGCTGCCTGCAACGCTCGCCACACCGTCGAGCAACGGCTCGCGCGCTGGCTCTTGACGGCTCACGATCGCGTGAAACGGGACCGCTTTCACCTCACGCACGACTTCATCGCCATGATGATTGGTATCCGCCGGCCCAGTGTGACCGAGGTCATGGGCATGTTGCGAGAAGTCGGCGGCATCGAGTACGCCCACGGCGACATCCGAATCATCGAACGCGCAGCGCTCGAGAGCCGCGCCTGCCCCTGTTACGCGACGATCCGCCGCCAAATCGACGACGCGGCCAACGACAACTCATCGCGCTGAAATGCCGCGGCATCCTGAGAATTCGCTAAGGTCAATGTTCTGTTCGGCGGGAGCGGGGGCGCGTTCGTAGACAGCGGCACGTACAGCGTTTATGATCGGGCAACGTGCGGTCGACGACATTCTCATGAGCGAGCGCAACTTGGAGCTCGCGGCATTTCTCAAATCACGGCGACGCCGCCTGACGCCTGCGTCCGTCGGTTTGGCCCAAGGCTTGCACCGTCGAATCGACACGCTGCGTCGTGAAGACGTCGCCTGGTTGGCGGATGTCGGGATCACCTGGTACACGTGGCTCGAACAGGGCCGGCCGATCAAGATGGCGGCCGGCAAGCTGGCGCGCGTGAGCTCCGCGTTGCGGCTCGACTCCGCCGAGAGCGAGTATCTCGGCAAGCTGGTGCAGTCGGTCGGAAGAGCTCCGCGGACCTGGGAAGCAATGTTTCGGAGCGCGTCCGGACACTCGTCAAGAGCTACTCGACGGGGTATGCGTTCGTCACGGATCCGTGCTGGGACGTGCTCGTATGGAACGATCGCTTTGCAACCTTGTTCGGTATCGACGGCGACAACGGCGCCCTCGAGCGGAACGGTCTGTGGATCATGTTCACCCAAGCGCGCGCGCCTGGTGTTCCCGGATTGGGAGGCCATCGCCCGCCGGATGGTCGCCGTCCTCCGCGTCGAGCATGCCGAATTCGGTGCGAACCCGAACTTCGCCGCCATCCTCGAGAAGTTGAGCGCTCGGAGTCCGGAATTCGTGAGCATGTGGTCGCACGTCGAAGTGTTCTCGCCGATGATGTGGAGCGTGGGCGAGCTCCGAGATTTCGGCTCAGGGACGACCACAAAATTTCAAACGGTCATGTTGCCGATCCCGGATTCGCCGGGACAAACGCTGGTGTTTTACGTCCCGGTGGACGGCGGGCAACTCGCGGCGCCGCGGTTCCGGTTGCCGCGCTTGCCCTGACGCTTGGTAGCGCCCAGTACCAGGTGACCAACATCCCTTCTCGACCCTGCGCCGTCGTGCGAACCTCTTCAGATGGAACGACGCACCCTCTGCGCCACCTACGCCGACGGAATCCGCATCGTCTACCTCAACGTCGCTCCGATCGCGGCGAATCACGTCGCCTTCGTGGTGAACTATCGGTCCGCGGCCGAACGCGTGCGCCGCGAGAGCGGCCCGCTTCGTCAACGGCACGATCTGGCGTCGCATAGAGGAGCGCTACGATGATCGCCAATATTTCACGGTACTGGTGGCTGGTCGCCCTACGCGGCGTGCTGGGGATCGTGTTCGGTATCTGCGCCTTCGTGTGGCCCGGGATCACGCTCTTGGTGCTGATCGCTGTCCTCGGGGCGTACTTGTTCGTCGACGGCGCGGTCGCGCTGGCGCTGGCCATCAAATTCCGCCACGAGCGCGAACGCTGGCCGATGCTGCTGCTCGAAGGCGTCCTCGGTATCGCGGTCGGAGTAGTGACCTTTTTCTGGCCCGGCATCACCGCGCTCGCCTGGCTTTACACGATCGCCGCTTGGGCCATCGTCACGGGCGTCCTCGAGATCGTGCTCGCGATTCGGCTGCGTCGCGAGATCGAGGGTGAGTGGCTGGTGATCCTCAGCGGCATCCTCTCGATCGCCTTCGGCGTCCTGGTGGCGGCCTTGCCGCTGGCCGGCCTGCTGGTCTGGGTCTGGCTCGTCGGCGCCTACGCGATCGTCTTCGGCGTCCTGATGCTCGCGTTGGCCTTCCGCTTGCGGAAACTCGGTTCGTCGACGGTGACGCCGACGGGCTTCTCGACGGCCTGCAGAACATCATGAACGTCGAGCGCATGACGCAGCGCGTGCAGGAAGCGCTCGACCAAGCCTATCAGCGTGCCCTGCGCGAGCACCACACGCAAACGACGGTCGAACACCTGCTCTCGGCGCTGCTCGAACAGGAGGACGGAATCGTCCCCGCGATCGTCCAGCAGGCGGGGATCGATCCCCGCGACATCGCGCGGCGCGTCGAAGACGAACTTCGGCGGCTGCCCCGTCTTCAAGGTGCGAGCGCCGACCAAGCGCACGTCACGGTCGCTCCCGAACTCGCGCGGCTGCTCGCCAAGGCGGACGAAGAAGCAAAGGGACTCAAAGACGACTACGTCTCGGTCGAGCATCTGTTGCTCGCGATGGTCGGTTCGAGCAGCGCCGCCGGGCGGGTGCTGACTGCTGCGGGACTGACCCGCGAGAAGCTGATGGCGGCGCTGAAGGAGACGCGCGGCAACCAGCGGGTGACGAGCCGGAATCCCGAAGGCACGTTTCAGTCCCTCGAAAAGTACGGGATGGACCTCACCCGGGCGGCGGAACGCGGCAAACTCGACCCGGTCATCGGGCGCGACGAAGAGATTCGGCGCGTCATCCAAGTCCTCTCGCGCCGCACCAAGAACAACCCGGTGCTGATCGGCGAGCCCGGCGTCGGCAAGACGGCGATCGTCGAAGGGCTCGCGCAGCGCATCGTGCGCGGCGACGTCCCTGAGGGACTCGTGGGCAAACGGGTGATCTCGCTCGACATGGGCGCGCTGATCGCGGGCGCGAAGTACCGCGGCGAGTTCGAAGAACGGCTGAAGGCCGTGCTCGCCGAAGTGACCGGTTCCGAGGGCGCGGTGCTGCTGTTCGTCGACGAGGTCCACAACGTCGTCGGTGCCGGCCGAACCGAAGGTTCGATGGACGCCGGCAATCTGCTCAAGCCGCTGCTGGCGCGCGGCGAGCTGCACATGATCGGCGCGACGACGCTCGACGAGTACCGCAAGTACATCGAGAAGGACGCGGCGCTGGAGCGCCGGTTCCAGCCGGTATTCGTCGATCAGCCCACCGTGGAGGACACGATCTCGATCCTGCGCGGGCTGCGCGAACGATACGAGATCCATCATGGCGTGCGGATCAAAGACGCTGCGCTGGTGGCCGCCGCCGTGCTCTCGAACCGCTACATCACGGACCGCTTCTTACCGGACAAGGCGATCGACCTCGTCGACGAAGCCGCGGCGAAGCTGCGCACCGAAATCGACTCGGTGCCGAGCGAACTCGACGATTTGCAGCGCCGCATCATGCAGCTCGAGATCGAGCGCGAGGCGCTGCGCAAAGAGACCGACGCATCCAGCAAAGAGCGCCTCGAGAAGATCGAGGGTGAGCTCGCCAACTTGCGGGAAGAAGCCGACGCCTTCAGTGCCCGCTGGCAGGCGGAGAAGCAGGCGCTCGGGCGCCTGCGCGCACTGCGCCAGCAGATCGATGCGACCAAACTGGAGATCGAACAAGCCGAACGGCAGTACGATCTCAACCGGGTCGCCGAACTGCGCTACGGAAAACTCGCCGATCTCGAGCGGCAGCTCGCCGGGCTCGAAGGCGCGGTCGAGACGAACGGCAGCGCGCACCGCCTGGTCAAGGAAGAGGTCGACGAAGAGGACATCGCCGAGGTGGTGAGCCGCTGGACGGGCGTTCCCGTCTCGAAGCTGCTTGAAGGTGAGAAGCAGAAGCTCTTGCATCTCGCCGAGGAACTGCACCGGCGCGTCGTCGGTCAAGACGAAGCGATCGAGGCGGTGAGCGAGGCGGTGTTGCGCGCGCGCGCCGGACTCGCCGATCCGAACCGGCCGATCGGTTCGTTCATCTTCCTGGGGCCGACCGGTGTCGGGAAGACCGAGCTCGCGCGGGCGCTCGCCGCGTTCCTGTTCGACGACGAACGCGCGATGATTCGCATCGACATGTCGGAGTATCGGGAAAAGCATACCGTCGCACGTTTGATCGGCGCCCCGCCGGGATACGTGGGCTACGACGAGGGCGGGCAACTCACCGAAGCCGTCCGCCGCCGGCCATTCTCCGTCGTGCTCTTCGACGAGATCGAGAAAGCGGCGCCGGACGTCTTCAACGTCTTTCTGCAGATTCTCGACGACGGTCGCCTCACCGACGGGCAAGGCCGTACGGTCGACTTCCGCAACACGATCATCATCATGACTTCGAACATCGGCAGCGATCGAATCCTGGGGTTCCGCACCTCGTCGGAGACGGATTACGCGTTGATGCGCGCTACCGTGCTCGACGAGCTCCGCCAGAATTTCCGCCCGGAGTTCCTCAACCGCGTCGACGACCTCGTCGTGTTCCGGGCACTGAGCGAAGAGCAGCTCGAGCAGATCGTCGAAATCCAGCTCGGCCGCCTGCGCGAGCGCCTCTCCGACCGGCACATCACGCTCGAGCTGAGCGCGCAAGCACGCCGCCACCTGGTTCGCTCCGGCTACGATCCGGTATACGGCGCGCGGCCGCTCAAGCGCGCGATCCAACGCGAACTCGAGACGCCGCTGGCGCGCATGATCCTCGCCGGCGAACTCCACGACGGCGACCAGGTGGTCTCCGACTACGATGACCGTGCGGGCGTCCTGACGCTCGCGGTTCGCCCATCGGCCGCGTTGCACGCGGCGACGGTATAGCGCGGCATCCGCCGCGATCGAAAGGGACTTCTCATGGCAGCACCCGTTGTCGGCATCGACCTGGGCACGACGAACTCCGTGATCGCCGTGATGGAAGGCGGGGTGCCCACCGTCATTCCGAACGCGGAAGGAAGCCGCACGACGCCGTCGGTCGTCGCGTTCACCAAGACCGGCGAACGGCTCGTCGGCCAATTGGCGAAGCGTCAGGCGATCGTGAACCCTGAGCGCACGATCGCCTCGATCAAGCGCCACATGGGGACCGACTTCAAAGTCAAGATCGACGGGCGCGATTACACGCCGCAAGAGATCTCGGCGATGATCCTGCAAAAGCTGGTGAACGACGCGTCGACGTATCTGGGCGAGCGGGTGAACAAAGCCGTCGTGACCGTCCCGGCGTACTTCAACGACGCGCAGCGTCAGGCGACCAAGGACGCCGGCCGGATCGCGGGCCTCGAGGTCCTGCGGATCATCAACGAACCGACGGCCGCCGCGCTCGCCTACGGTCTCGACAAGAAGACGCACGAGACGATCCTCGTCTGGGACTTGGGCGGAGGCACGTTCGACGTCTCCGTCCTCGAAGTCGGCGACGGTCTCTTCGAAGTGAAGTCGACGAACGGCGACACCCATCTCGGCGGCGACGACTACGATCAGCGCATCGTGCAGTGGCTCGTCGAATAGTATCGCCGCGAGAACGGATTCGATCTGAGCCCGGACCGCCAGGCGCTGCAGCGACTCACGGAAGCCGCAGAGAAGACCAAGATCGAACTCTCCAGCGTCGTCCAGACGACCATCAACCTGCCGTTCATCACCGCCGACGCGACGGGCCCGAAGCACCTGGAGTACACGCTCACCCGCGCCAAGTTCGAAGAGCTCACCGCCGATCTCACCGAGCGCTGCATCCAGCCCTTCAAGAACGCGATCGCCGACGCGAAGCTCGATACCGCCAACATCAACGAGGTCATCCTGGTCGGCGGCGCGACGCGCATGCCGGCGATCCAGCAGCTGGTCCGCAAACTGACCGGCAAAGAGCCGAACCAGTCGGTGAATCCGGACGAAGTCGTGGCAATCGGCGCGGCGATTCAAGCCGGCGTGCTCTCCGGCGAGGTACGCGACGTCGTCCTGCTCGACGTCACCCCGCTCTCGCTCGGAATCGAGACGGTCGGCGGCCTCACCCACAAGCTGATCGAACGCAACACCACGATTCCGACGCGCAAGTCGGAGATCTTCACCACCGCCGAGGACGGTCAGACCGCGGTCGACATCCACGTCGTCCAAGGCGAGCGTGAGATGGCGGCCGACAACAAGACGCTCGCGCGCTTCCGGCTCGAAGGGATCCCGCCCGCCCCGCGCGGCGTCCCGCAGATCGAGGTCACCTTCGACATCGATGCCAACGGCATCGTCAACGTCAGCGCGAAAGATCTCGGCACCGGCAAAGAACAGAAGATCGAGATCACCGCAACGACCAATCTCTCCAAAGACGACATCGACCGGATGGTGCGCGACGCTGAGGCGCACGCCGCCGAAGATCGCCGCAAAAGGGAAGAAGCCGAAGTCCGCAACCAGGCGTCGAGCCTCATCTATACGACACAGAAGACGCTCGCAGACGCCGGCGATCGCCTCCTTCCGGCTTTGCGCAGCCAGGTCGAATCGTCACTCGCGGAACTGCGCCGCATCTCGGAGAACGGAACCGCGGAGCAGCTGAAGAGCGCGGTGGCGCAAGTGCAAGAGGCCGCGAACAAGATGGGCGAGGCCTTGTATCAAGCGTCCGCCGCCGGCGGCGG
>Ga0102924_1000586_pt1 | contig 45003 bp, 36 predicted proteins | sample PaiPotPPM11metaG_FD_80116 | JGI IMG/M metagenome (GOLD analysis project Ga0102924, IMG submission 80116) | Iron sulfur acid spring bacterial and archeal communities from Banff, Canada, to study Microbial Dark Matter (Phase II) - Paint Pots PPM... ...
CCACCTCTTCTTTAGAACCGGCCGAGGAAGAAATCTCAATAAGAAAGTGCAAAAAGATAGAGCCCACTCTCAGCCGCGACGACAAAATGCTTTCCATCTGGATGGAACACACAATCATAAAGTGGTTGGCGGCTATAGAATGACGTCACACACTGTCCTTGAGCTATACTCCATAGTTGTAAAGGTCTGCCATCGGATATCATCAGCAAAAACTGACTATCAGGAGAAATGGCGCAACGACGTATTTTGTTGGGTGGGCTGAAACGGTGCAATATTGATCCTGCTTGATTGATATTCCATACGATGACCGTACTCTGAGATATCGAAAGCATGGTGTCACCGGTAGGCATAAACATGCAAGCGAGACCTTCGTCGGTGTGTCCCCGCAGTGTTTGACACAGAGCGCCCGTTTGCGTCTCCCAGATCTTCAGCGTCTGGTCATCGGAGGCCGATGCAATCCATTTCCCATCAGGGCTGATGGCGCAGCCGTTGACTTCCTGGGTATGCGAGGAAAGAATATATCGTGTCTGGCCTGTTTCTCGATCCCAAATGCGTAATGTCTGGTCGCTTGAAGCGGTCGCAAGCCAGGTGCCGTCTGGACTGATGGCGTAACCATTGATGATATCGGTATGCCCTTCGAACGTTTGAAGTTGGGCTCCTGTCAATGAGTCCCAAAGAATGATACTATTATGCTCATACGATGTGACGATCCACTTCCCATCAGGGCTAATAGAGCATCCTGCGGAGCATTGTGCCTCATTTGTAAGGAAGACTCGTTCTATCGTCTGGCGCAGATTCCAGCGGATCAATTCTCCATGCTCTGCTAGAGAGGCGGCCCAACTCCCTGTAGGATCAATAGCGCAGGCAATGAGGCCAAATGTGAACTCATCCTCGTCAGACAAACGAGTTTCAGTTACCGGGGGGATGCTCCAGATTTTCAGCGTTTGATCATCCGAGGCGGAAACAACCCGATTCCCGGCTTTATTAATGGCGCACCAATTCACATTGGAAGCATGACCGAGCAAAAGAAAGGTATCGACTTCTCTGCTCGTGAGCCATCCCTTTATCGAGTTATCCACAGAGGCGGAAACCATCCAATGCTCGTCGGGACTCAGCGCGCACCCTAACAGAATTCCTGGATGCCCATAAGCGGTGAAACGCTCTGTGCGGGTTGGAACATCCCAGACAGCAAGACCGATACCGCAAGTAAAGATGAGGGTCTTCCCATCGGCGCTGATAGCGCAGGCATAAATGCTATCTGTATCCTCCATCTCAGGTGTCACAGGAGGTAAGAGTTGTTGTCCTGTCTGAATGTTCCAAAAGCGGAGCGTCTGATCTTCCGAAGCCGAGATCAGTAAAGAACTGTCGGCGCTGATCGCACAGCAAGTAACGAGGCCATCGTGGCCCTGTAGTGTATGAGTAAGTTTCGCAGTATAACCTGAGTCTGGCGGTCCGTAAATGAGATAGATATCCCAGAGCTTGATGGTCCTATCAGCAGAAGTCGTTGCAAGGCAAAGACCATCTGCGCTCAGCGCGCATCCTGTTACCGCGCCCTCATGCGCGCTGAGCGTCAGCAATTCGCTGCCCGAATAGGCATTCCAGACACGGATGGTACCATCCTCAGACGTAGAAATAATACGGCTGCCATCTGGAGTGATTGCGCAACTGGTGATGGCAGCCGTATGACCACGGAGAGTCATACGCAATGCACCCGTTGCCATACTCCAGACGATCAGCGACATATCCGTAGATGCTGAGATGATCCATACATCGTCCGGGCTGATCACACAATGAACAACAGCTCTCTCATGTCCCCAGAGAGTACGTACCAACTGCGTGCCTTTGCGCTCTGGAAAGGGATACCAGGATAGGAAACAAGGGCGGGCGATTTCCTGCTGCAAACGCACGCACTGAGAGGAAAAAGCATCAAGCTGGCTCATGTAAACCAGCAGCATATTTTCCAGGTCTGTCAACGAAACACATTTGTAGAGCAAGTCCCCTATTTGAGCAAGCAGTTCCTTCAATGGAAGAAGCTCTGTCTTCTCTGCAAGGTCTTTCATTGCATATTCGATATCTGCCTCAGCGGCGTAAGCGCTATGATGCACAAATATTTTTTTTGCCAGATAGCGAAGATCGGTCACAGTTTCAAAAAGGATATGAGGTTGCCTGGCTTGTAGTAAATGCGAAATGAGGTGTTTCCAAAAGTATGTATCCTCTACTGGGAGATCTGCCCAGCGCTGTAAACCCAGCGTAGACAGGAATTCCCGCTGAACGAAAGGCAGAGTCTGTTGAGTTTTCCTTTGCAGATACGCTCTTATCACATCATGAAGTCTAATATGCTTTCGCTCAATGTCGATAGCATGAAGCAGAGATAAATCGTATAGCCTGAGGCAAATAGTCTCAATGTCATCTTGATCCAGCATACTGTCACGACTCCAAAGTCGTTGAAGCAGTTCGAAAGGGATATCAGCATCTTCTGGAAAAATAGCTAGCTTCAGAAAACGATCATAATCAACTTCACTCAACAACGCAAAGCTGATTTCCAGTGTGCGGGCGACTGCTTCATGTCGTTCGTGTGGCTGATCAGGATCAAAGGCGATCACACCATGTTTATCCAGTTCACGCTCAAGATAAGCTAAAGCGTCAGGGAGAGCCTGTTTGTGCTTCTGAACTCGATTGCGTAAGATACTGTTTACCATGCGAATAAGCAGAGGCCATTCTTTGAGAGACTGCACCAGGTTGTATAAAGTCTGTTCGTGCCTTTTGAAATCGTCTGCCGAGCCAACCTGATAATAAAGAAGTTGGATAGCTTCTTCCTGGCGCATGGCATCAACCGCCACGCCAGAAACATCGGGGGGTAAAATACCTTCATTGCGAGTTGTGATCAGACGCGCACAGTCTGGGCCTCCCTGGAGAAAGGGGTTCAAGTCGGAGGCAAACCAGACATCATCCAGGACCAGTAAGAGACGGCGACCTTCAAGAGCAACACGCAATTCGGCAGTAGCAACATCTACACTTTCTATTGGCGGGTTTGTTTGCGTCAGGCTATAAATTAACTCTTTCACTTTTGCTACCAGATCACCTGGCTTCAGGTTTTCTCCCAATGTCGTCCACAGGATACCATCGGGAAAAGACGCACGAATCTCAGGATCATGGCAGAGCGCCTTTGCTAATGTCGTTTTTCCATAGCCACCTGCCCCTTTTAAAGCAGAGGTAATAGCGGTCAGGCGTTGCCCGCCTTTCTGCAAAATGCTCCTTTTTAAACGGTTAAATTCTTCTGGGCGAGGGACATAATCCCTAGAGAGAGCTTCAACCGTGAAGGAAGGAGAGAAAGAGATCGTATTCTGTCTCGGTCGATCCGCATCCCTTGGATGATTTCCTTCTGTTCCAGGTTGCCGTTGAGAAAGAGCTGCGACTCGTGGTATCCGCTCGTTCGTGACATATTCCCGGAGAAAGCACAGCAGATAGAGTGCTGAGGCGGTGGCGGCGTATTGGTGATAGACGTCATCCTTGTCACTATCCGCGTAGTCGGAAACGCCTTTAACCACTAGCCATTGGAGCCCGGGAACACTTGCCATGACGCGACCGAAAGCGGCTCCTTCCATGTCTACCGCGACGGTTCCGCGTACTGGGACCTGGATATCTTTGAAGGAGTTATCGCTGTGAACGGCGCTGCTTGACGCCATGGGTTTGATGTGACAGCGCGCTTCCCGCGGGTCGGTATAAGGAAAAGGATCCAATCCATATCGCAATTGCTCGATCAGCTTTCTCTCTCGAAGTGCTAGCGCCGGAGTGAGGAGGGGATCAGGTTCTTGTCGCAGTTCGTGGATGATGTGCCGCCAGTCGGGAACGTGACGCTGTAATTCCTGTTGAGGAATCTGCTGTAGCGAAGGCGTCTGCTTATCAAGCAATCGATTCAGTAACCATTCCCGTTGTTGACGCTTTGAGGGAAGCCGGCTCAGTTGGTTTACGAGCGGTTTCCATTGATCGAACAGAGACACGAAGCGCAGAATGTTGTCATTGAGCTGGTAGGTCATCGCATCGTGTTCATGTACGACGCGCCCATGCTCATCTGTTTTATATTTGCCGCTATCATAGGTATAGAGGCGGTCAGGGACGACGAGATCACCCAGGCTGACGCGAAATCGATCCCCAGCACAAATCCCCGTCATCGCCACAAAACGAGGGTGATATTCCTCCAAAACGTGGGAAAGATGCAGAACCGTTTCCGGAGGGCCAGTGCGTGGCAACCAGGAGATATGCAGCGCAAGTGGTTCTCCCAGGTTGTTCTGAATGGTGGCCTCCTGGTAGTCATACCCGTAGCGTGGACTGGTTCTCGAGACGAACACGGCGTGACACTGCTCAGACACAACGTCAAGCAATGCCTTAGCCTCTTCAGCCAGGGCGCACACGATACATACATCCGTAGACGGCTCTTCTCTGTTCACTATACTCATTCTCTTCATCTCGCGCGCCATTTATTGCGTCTATTATAGATGGTCGAGCCGAGTTCTACAAGAATAAAAGTGCATTGTGCCATCTCTAGATTGCTCGCTTGGCAATCCCTTGTACGTCTCTGCTTTGAGATCGCTTGAGAGATGCTCCAACGCCGGATACCTCACGCAAGAGATAGCAATGGATATCGCCGATAGGGGACAGCCGTTCCGGCGAAGGCGGGGACAGCATGCCTTGAGCAATTCGGTGTAGTGCTTGAAGCGTTCGTAGAGGCTCTGTTGCTCGCTGGGTAGATCACCGCTGCTCTCATTCTGTGCCTCCATACTCTATCCTACTTTGGCTTTGACCAGCACTTGCTGCTGCTCCAAGTGCAGGATAGCCTATTCGTCACAAAAGCAGGCAGAGGCGCGCAAGATAGCAATCTGTGAAGGCTCACAGATCACAAGTTTCCGGAATGCATTTTTCTATAAATCGCTCAGTTTCTTAATGAGTTCTTCGCGCGTCGAGTCTTTGCTGGTTTCCTTCAACCTCTCACTAGCGCTATTCGCGATAAAAAACCGCTGTATTCTATCAAGGTAAACCTGAGATGCCGCCGCTTGCGCCGATGCACTTTTATGGAGATTCAGCAGGTATCCTGCCAAGAGACTTGATGGAACTCCACCGAGAGCTGTGATGATAGCAGCAAGGTTGCTGGTCTCTCCCGACAGCCGAAAAATCAGGAGCATGATCGCTACAGCAATGAGGACGAACACTCCTACGAACCCAACAATGGCCCACCAAAAACTCCGCCGAGATTGTTGCAACACATTGTGATAATAACTATCAACAAGCTTTAGATGAGGACCAGCAATTGCTGCGAGATCCGAGGGATCGGCTTGAGCAATCTCTTCAATCGCTGGGGTGGAATTCGTCGTTAACTCTCTCCCTGTTCGATTGCTCCTTCCTACGACGGTGACGCCTTTCGGAACCCCAAGTTGGAGATAGTTCAAGTTGATATCTTTCCTGTCCAGCCAGCTATCTCCATAGGTTAAGGATAACGCAACGTCTTTCGGTTCGCCTTGCAGATGAAATGTGACATCCTGCTCTGCCTGTTGCTGCCCAACCTGTGGGACTTTTGTATATAGGCGAAGCGTGGCGTGTGAAAGCAAAGTTCCCCCGCATCGGCATCGAAGGGTTGCAGCTTTTTCATCCAGTACGATTTCTTGAAAGAACGCGCGGCCATCCTCCAGAGAGATATCGACAGAGGGAAGATAATTGCTTGAACTCTCTAACGCTTTGCCGTATAGATACCAGGCCTGACCATCGATTGGTGTAGGAAAGTATGGGGCATCAGGGGCAACTAGCGGCTCCTGATTCTCCGAGAGATCAGGAAAGATAGCTCCACCAAAATTCCAGAATGGCAAGACATGCTCATCCAATCCCCACCGAGCATTTCCATGAGCGTGGACATTCAAATTGACACTGACGGACTTCCACCAGATATTCCACGCATTCACGCCGAATTTTTCAGCTTCTCTTCCTCGGTGAGTTTCGCTTCTTCTTCTGCCGACAGAGTAGCGGTGAGGTTACTGAGAAGCTGGAGAAAATCAGATGAACTCATCGTTTGTCTGAGAAATAGATATGATGGATAGAGGACCTTCCCTGGGATGGAGGGCTCTGGATGAAGAACGGTGACGTGCAACCGCTTGAGGAACCACCTGTCTTGCTGTTTCATGCAAATGAAGCGGACGTCCAACTGCTGGATATTTGCCTCTTTCATGACCGTTGTAAGTTGTTCTTTCCAGTCCATTACACTGCCACCTTTCTGCGCCATTCACGTTTGTTCTGCTGCTATTTTCCTGCCAATCTGCCTACCTGTCAAGGTAAGAGCGTTTGCTGTTGTTAACAGCGGCTCCAGGCTGAACATGGTTGAGTCGATACAACGCATTGAGGTTCGGCGAGAACTGTCTGGACAGCTTCCCAAGAATACCCAGCAAATCATTGAATAGTTCGAGTACGATTTGGACAGGCTGGAACATCAACCCTGTACCGTTTGTATGAGATAATGCCTCCATCGCGAATGTGTTCACTTTACGTGTCCCTGCTTGTTACTGTGAGGAAGATAGCAGATTGGAAGACACTTCACTCTATTCATCATGATTACAATCCTAGACCAGAAACTTGTCTATCTATCCATAGATCCAGTTGCTCGTTCTCAATCCTTCCAATTGCGAGTTCGTACCAATCTCTAAAGTCCCCTTCCAAAAGATATTGAAGTTCATTGCCGAGCAGTTGGTACGTCTGATCTACAATAGGGTGATGGCTCGGAAATCGCGTAAAGCAAAAAAAAGCCGCCGGTTCCTCTATATGGATGTCACCTACATCATATGAAAACGCTGCTTGCCCAAATCTTGCTCCTTGTATGCCTGAAGTTCTTGTTGTCCACCCTCGAAGCGTTGTTTGGGTGAATGATACATGCGCAACAGAGTCTTTCTCATCACAGGTGTAAACCAAGTATTTCTTCGGAAGCTGAGTTGAGGGGAGCGCGACATAAGCGACACGAAGAAAGTCATTGCGATGTGATGGATATGAAGGCTGATGAGCGACTTCTACAAGTAGCGAAGCATTCGAATATCGGAAAAGGGATAATCGATCAGCAAGATGTGAAAAATTTTGGCGTACCAGAGAAACGTATCCCTCTAGGAGAGAGGGCAGTAATTGCTCTAGCCTTCGCGCTACTGGCAACAAATCTCCTGTACGCAGATACTCAAAAAAGTCATGCGTGGTATATGCTGGTAGCGCCAGGTGATGACGCCTTGTGCTAAGCCACCTGAGGGCGTAATACAATCGGCGAAGAAGGCGAATATGTATGGCGTACCAGCGTAGTCTCGCTGTTTCAGCGCCGCTTTGATGCCTCGATCTGATAGCCTCATCAATATATTGCTGTATCTGGTTGTGTGTGCGTTCCACCAACTCATCAATTGATACTATCTCTAGTTGCTCAATAGCCTGGAACCCAAGAACCTCCCAGTATTTGCCTGTAATAGGAACTCCTCCCCAAAATCCAGACGGTTCTTCTCTCAGAATGTGCCAGGCGCGCTCTTGTAGCAGCTCCGGTGAAGCTGTCTCGTCTAGACAGCGATTGACAAAGAGGCGTGCAATTTGAGAGAGAATGCGGTTCCAGGCCATTTTTTGTGGAAGATCATCTACCAACGTGGGCATTCCTCGATCGAAATGAAGGTCGCCACCTGGCTGTAGATTTACATAGAACTCAGAAGGAGCTGTATGATTCAATAAGGCACCTGCAAGTTCTTGAGGTAAGGCAACAAGAGGTTGAGGGTAGGCTTGTGTCCTCACTCGAAGTTGGTACATGGGACCAGAGATCCAGAGACCAACTTCCCCCTTCATGTATGGCTCTAGTTTCTCGCTCTGTTCCAGAAAGTAGTGTCGAGATAGTTCAGAATAAGCAGTAACATACTGTTCTAAATGGGAAGTGAGAGCATTTTGTTGTTCTTCGCCAGAAGAGGATGTTAAAACTGAGCTTTTGAGATCCAACGTATTTATCAACTCAACAAAAAAGCGAATATCGTGCAGGCCAACATCGGTTAAAAGACGCGTTTCACCACGATCGATGACGCGTAGATAGAAGTCTACAGTCTCAAGGCCCACAGGATTATTGAGGAGTTCGCAGATCATTCTTGCGACATCTTTAATTGGTTGAGCAGGCCATGCCCGCGCTTTAAGTGTATAGATATAGCTCCGTATTTTTTCTTGACCGAAGGTCAATGTTTGATTGCCATACTTATCCTGTGTGACTCGAAGGAGACCAGACCGTATCAGATCGTCATAAATTTCATTTTGTACGTCAATAGAAGACAGTTCTTCGAACAGTACAGATTGGGCCACCTGAGGATTCCCTGACTCGACGGACAATTTGGCTATTGTTGATAACCAACGCTCAGCAGCAAATCTCTGCCGGACCTTACTCATTTGTAACGTCCAATACAAGTCAAATACTTCACGTTGAGAGATCTCTGGAGGTATGTCCCTATTACGCCCACTCCACACATCAGCAAACAATCGTAGTATTAAAGGCATACGGCATTCGTTTCGCGTTGTACCCCGCAGTTCTCCCTGGAGGAAGAAAACCTCCTTGTATTTAGAGAAAGTAGCCTCAAGTTCATCGTCGGTGTATTCCTGCAACCAAACGCCGATATTGTGAGGATCAGGCGAATAAATGAATCCAGGTTGATTATTTGCTTCTCTTTGGTGTAATGGGTAAATCGAAGTCGCGAGCCGATTGAATGACCGGCCATTGTCGATCACAAAATGGCCCCAATCAAAAGATTTGCAGCTTAAACATAGTCGTATTGGGGTTTCACGAAGTCGATAGACAAGATCGAGGAGTTCGTTTTTGAGCTGTTGCTGGTTTCCAATAAACTCATCCAAACCATCTATGAAGATGACGAACTTGCGCTTATGTTCCCGTGCAATCGCCGCAAAACGGTCAACGATGTGAGCGAGGCCGCGTTCCCGGCGAAATTCCCATACGAAATCGTTGCATATGGCAGCCTTCAGATCTTCGACAAGACGTATTGCTGGATAAAATAATACAAAATGCTCTGTGACAAGCTTTTCGGCAGTTGCGCATATACAATTGGTCTTTCCAAGCCCTGACTCTGCAACTAATGCGAAGCATGGTATGTCTGATGCTAGCCAATCATTGAACCTATCTTCAATATTCTGTCTTGGGACATACACTTCCGGAATATACATTTTGGCATCATGGGGAGATCCCTTGATGTCTTCCATTGCCTGGACGACTTGCTTTTGACAAAAAGTCTGGAGCGTCTGCGGATTAACTTCTATGAGTTTTTTCGCGGCCTCAATACGTAGATCTTCGCCAATTGCAGGTACTTGCTGCCCAATTTTCGCCCAAAGCGATTCAGTCGGAGTTTCTAACGGAGTCAGGGTTGGTGCGAATGTATCATACACGCGAGTATCGTGTCCATTCGTCACAATAGCGTAGGGAGCCATTTCTAATAGCAAACGGGCATAGGAGAGCGCTTGCAAGGCGTCTTTTTCATTTAAGGCATGCCCAGGAGATTTTGTCTCAACAATAGTCAGCGGCCTTCCATTCCGGGTCAATAAAATATCACTTCGCCCTGTAACTCGATCTCGACGCGCAACTTCATGCCCTTCGATGACCAGGGTGTTATGCCCTAGTTGTATAGTAAAGCTTGTTTCTGTCCTTATCTCATCTAGATCAAATCCCAATTCCTGGAAATATTTTACCACTGCAATACGAACGTCTTCTTCTGTATCCACGTTAAACGTTTGTGGAACATCTTTCAGAGCCATGCCTGAAACACCCCATTTACTTCTAAAGATAAATTTGCCAATGCAATTCTTTATGCACCATCACAAACACTTTATACTTCCACGCTCACCGTCTCAACTTCCCCGGTTTCCCGATCCCTGAAGGACAGTTCGGTGGTGTGAAATTCTCGCTCGTTCATGATGTGCAGTTGCACTAGCACACGCAAGCGCAGTTCAACGGCCAGGTGCAGGAGTAAGCGAGCATCCTCTTTTTCCATCACGCCAGAGGGAAAAATCAGTTTGGCGAGGCCGGAGAACGTGCGGTTGATGCTGCGCATATCGCGGGCGCTCCATTGACCGAGAGGAGCTTCAAACCAACGTTCCCAGAGCGTTCCATAGCTGCCGATACGCCGCAGTTCACGGTGGAATATCTCGCTAGTATAGTCCAGAATGAAGCCGACGTGCGGTGTGAGCATGTCGGGTGTCAGCTTCGGCAGTTCCCAGCCGGGTAAGAAGGCTGCCCAGCGATCATGAAAAGCGGTATCGTCGCTGATCGTGGGAGGAAGCGCCTTGAAGAGATGCTCGGCGAGCATCCCTGTGCGCGGGTCAAACTCGATATTGCCGTTGAAGACAAAGCCTGCATCACCTACCACCGTGACCGTCCCCCGGTTAATCTGCCCGCTTTCCATGTAGTTTTTGTACAGGTTCTTATCGTCATCGGCATTGAAGCTGCTGCCCGCGATTTCGTCAAAGCCCACCGCGTCTCGCTGCTTGATCAATCCCGGTTGGGGTGGATTCACATTGCTCACAAAGAGCTTCGGAATGGTCACCGCACCACCGGCAAGGAGCGTCCCATAGGGACTGAACTCGGTAAAGCAGAAAGATTTTCCCGTCTGGCGCGGGCCTAATTCGATCAGATGATAATTGCTTTCGACCAGGGGAATCATGCGTACAAGATAGAGGAGCTTGATGCGCCGGGTAATCTTGGGATGGATTGGCTCATAGCCCATCGTGCGAATGAGGGCATCAATCCACTGATCGCGAGTAAACTGTTCGCGCCCGGCGCAATATTCTTCCAGGTTGACATGGCTCACCTGGATAGGGTCTAAACGTGAAATCACAAATGGATAGGTTTTGCCGCGATAGCGGATATCATCATCGTAGTGGAGGACAAGCCTGCTCCATACGCCGGCCAGCAGCAAACGCTCGTATTTGGCAATCATCGGCGCCGAGATGTTGACATGGTGAATATTTGCCGTCATCAGGTGCGCCCAGTAGACACCTTCTTTCAGGCTCTGATCGAGTTCGACCTTCACCATATCAATGAGGCGATGGGGCGAGTGTTCCCGAATATCGGCTTTAATCTTCTCGGTTTCATCGCCGCGAGGAATGTACTTCGCCACCTCTTCCTGGACGAATCGCAATCCTTCACGCACCTCCGCGTCATCAAACAGGTTGGCACAATACTTTCCGAGCATAAACTCGATCACATAGGATGGCGCTTTACTGGTTCCCCGAATCTCCTGCGCCAGATCCTTGCGAATCACCAGGCCGGGAAAGGTGGCAAAGAGCAGGTGGTCAAGTTCATCGGGAATGAAAGGCGCTCTGGTTATGGTCATAGGGCTGTCTCTCCTGATCGTATCATCCTCGCCATTGTATCACCTCTTACCAATTCTCTAATGGAACCATCAATGTGGTAGTGTTCCTCGCAATGATTTCATCGGTGTGCAGGTCCCGCACTTCAATGGTGAGCGCGGTCCCTCGCTCTGCTTGCGCATCCTCAACGGGCTGTAATACTACCGGCACCTCTTCCTGATCCGGCGTGATGGTCTTTGGAGCCGAACGGAACAGAATCGTTTTCTTTCGCGCATCGCGTAGCCGCACCTCCACCTGGCGTGGAATAGCGTCTTCAATGAACATCCCCTCACGCACAACCGCCAGGATGATCTTTGGACGGTTGCTGAGTATTTGCTCGATACGTTGAATGACGACCTTGAGTGGTTTCGCCTGCTGCGGCCATTCGATGGTGAGGCAAGGAATAATCCATTCTTGGAGCGATGCTCCCCCATGAAAGTAGCCCAGGCCCCCATAGGTACGAAAGCAGGCAGCTCCGCTGGGAACCGCAATGCGCCATTTCCCGCCTGGAGCCAGACCCTGTGGCCCGCTGAACATGGCGCTTTCGGGATAGGCCAGCGCACGGCGCGAACTATAGGCAGGGTCGGGGACAGGTGGGGAGACATAGCGTTCATGACTGCCAGGCCAGTGGATAAAGCCATGATCAGTCACGACCAGCACGCGCAGCCAGCCCTTATCGCGCAGGTGTTCAATCGCGGTAAGGTAGCGTTTCAGAACCTGTTCGCTTCCCATTGCCTCCAACTCTTCGTCATGCCCCAACTTATCGATGAGATCGTCGAAGATCACGAGGCGGCTGCGTTTCGCCTGCGGCTCCGGGATCGCGCCATTCTGTACTTCAGCCATAGACAAAAGTGCATCAGCAGCCACTTTTCCCTGTGTTTTGAGCCACTCGCGGCGTTGTTCCGCAATACTGAGGTTGGCCGTGTGTCCGGCCTGATGAAGTTGCCATTTGCCATCGATGATATCTGCTTGTAGATCCTTTTCAGGGAGCGGCAAGACCATGCCCATACCCAGAGCGGTGATGGTTGGGAGCGCCGTGCGAGCGGCTTGAACCGTTGCCCGCTCAGTCCCTTCTCTCTTATTGAGTTGTTCAGCCAGCGTCGCACCCAGGTCATAGCGTAATGCATCCGCGACAATAATCGCCGTCGCCCGTCCTGACGCTTTCAGCAGTCCGGCTATCCATTCTCCCGCTGTAGACAGCGCAGGCACGGGACACCGGGCGGCTGCCCATAGTTCCGACCATCGCATCATACAATCTTCCCAGCGCGCCCGGTACGCTGCACGAAGCGGCGCAATCAAGGCCAGCAACTCCGGTGTTGGCTTGCTCAGATTGCGTAAGAGTTCCTCGCCCGCTTTATCGACACGCCAGCCTTTTTGCGTATACCAGGCGATGGCTGCGCCGGGATTTGCCCAGTCTTGAAGTGGAGACGCATCAAGCAACATCTGTACGGCGCTGGCGAGACGAGCCAGCTCTCCCCACGCCAGCGCATGAGGGTGTGCTTGATCGCTCTCATCGCCCCAGAACCTCTTTGCATGCCGTTGCAGGTCTTCCTGGTGGGAAGCCAGCGTTTCCAGTAATGCTCTGCCGTCCTGTTGTGCCAGACTGGAACAGGTACGAGCAAAGAGAGTGCGTTCTGCCGCATAGGAGAGAAAAGGTTCATGCTTGATCGTTGCCTCTTCCGCTGCATGGCCCAGCCCGGCAATGTGATCAGCCTCAAGAATGGCTTCATGCAGGCCTTTGCTCAGGCTGCGGCTGTCCAGCCAACGATTGAGCAGGTCGTGTGCAAAGGCCCGCTTGTCTGCTGCAATCACGTAATCATGTTCCTCGCCTACAACCTCTGGCGCTACCTCATACGCTTGCGTAACCAGCAACCAGACTAATGCAGAGGTACGCCAGCGCGCTATATTCTGCTCATCCAGTTTTGGTAATCCTGCCTGTTCAATCGTCAGGTCAAGCACCATGCGATCATCGGGATCAATTGATGATCCACCAGCAAGCACATCTAACAGCAGATTGGGATTGGGCTGCAAGCCACCCCCGCCCCATTCCGCCGGATCTTCTCGCAGATATTGACGAGCCAGGGCGGCAACCTCGTTGTCACCTGTCCTGATACTTTGCGGACGCCATCCCCATTCCAGTAACTGCTCACGCAGCAAGCGCCCATAGATACATTCCGCCAGCAATGCCTGCGCCCAGAGCCAGCCAAGTTTGTCAGGCGGGGCAGGAACATGCAGCACAAAGGACTCTCCGGCGTCAATGCGTTCCTGCAATGCCCGTCGGCTGATTGGGCTGCTAGGTTCACCTGCCGTTTGCTCCGTTATCGAGATCAGGGGAAAGCCTTGCGCCCCATCTTGTTCTGCCACACGCTGCAACAACGGCCCCCAATCACTACGAGGGTCACACCAGACCATCCAGGAACCAGGATACCGGTTAAGGGTACTGTGGACGAGCCGAGAAATATGTTGTAGCAGCGTCGTCATAGCTCGACCTCTTCTGCGTGTTTGTGCTCTAGCGCCTGGCGTTTCTGCTCAAGCTTGATCTGCTCGGCCACTCGCTCTGGCTCGCGTTCCGTCCAGCGTGGACTTTCCGGCACCTGCTCATCCATCCAGCCGCAGCGGGGAAGCTTGCCGTCTCGCACCCAGCGGCGCTCATCAGCACGCCAGCGAGCGCGGTCGGCAATCGACTTCTTTGCATCGGCTGCTTTGAGGACATCGCTAGCGAGGACACCGGCAAGCTGGAGCGGCGCGATATTGACACGCACGCCGTCATTGATATCTACGCGCCATGCCTGCTCATTGTGCAGCAGTTCATCTCTGCTGACCGCAGGTAAGTAGCCATCGCCGCTCCAGCGGTCCAACGGTTCATCTGCGATGATCTTGTCCAGTTCGGGGCAGGCAAACCCTTGTTCCTCAACGAGACGAAGTTTCTCCACAAAGGCTTCCAGCTCTCGAATGCGATCTTGCGCCAGCACAGTTGCTGTTTCATCCGCAAAGAGAGAGCTATCTTCCGCCCTCTGGCGCTCGACACGCATTAGCGGCTCAACATATTGTGTGCGAATGCGTGCCAGCGCATCCCCTGTGCAGGCATGGTAATACAGGAAACACTCAAAAGCCGGGCCGCGCTGCGCACCACCGCGTTTCCTCTTACCCTGATTGAGCGGCGTACTCACAAGATGCCAGGCGATGGGCCGGTACTTGAACTGCGAGACATGGCGCGAGAAGAATCGCTTCCTCAACCACTCCTCCAGGCTCATATTCATGAGTTCCGCCAATAGCGCCTCCGTCTGTTGCGCGCCTAACTCGCCATCTTCGGCTCGCAACCGCATGCGTAGCTGCTCTGCCAGCGTCGCCTCGCCTGTTCCTGGAATCAGTGAAATAATACCGTCCTGATCGGCCCAATCTGGAACCGGCTCATCAGCCTCTATTTGTTTCGGCCAACGATGCCCCAACAGGCGCAAAACCAGCACACTCAAACGATCCTCCAGCAATCGCCGTTCTTCTGGCTTACAGAGCACACCTTCGGCTCGTAGTTCTTCCAGTAGCCAATAAACAGTGATTGGATGAAGCTGCATCTTGACGCTGAGTTCTTCGAGGAAGGTTTCGGTGGGGATAGGGATATGTGCTCCTAATGCAATCTCTTCCTCACCTTCGTCATCTTCTGTCGTCTCGTCCGTTTCCTCTTGTTTAACATTTTTTGCTCCTAGTCCTGCTTCATAAAGCATTCGCAGATTGGCTTTGAGACGGGCTAACTCTTTCTCATCTGGTTGGATACGTTCATGTGTTTCGAGATAATCAAATAGCTCCTGTGGCAGTGGCGGCAGATCAAGATTAGCAGGAAGAATGGGAAGAGTATCACAGCCGGCAATGAGAGGATACCAGCCTGCTGGAGTACCTGTATCATTAATGATGGTTTCTACAGCAACAGAGGAAAGTTTGTAGACCTCACATACCTCTCTTTCAATAAAACCCTCAAGTGTGTATAAAAAGGCGGAAATAAGTTGCATTTCAGGCTCTTTCAGAATACTTTGGAAAGCATACTCTGTCTGATCAGCAGAGATTAAGGACAATTTAAGTAGTTCTGTAAAGCGTCCCAAATCACGAAACAGGGCTAAATCATTAGGTATTGGTACTTGAGATAAATATCCCACATGCAACTCTAAACTTTGGGAAATAGCTCGTGTAAAGTAGGAGCACACATGACTATTTAAGCATGCCGCAATTTCCAGTAAATTCTGCTTTTCATCCTTAAGGAACAATGATGATCCCTTAACATCAAAAACTGAATGCTTCAGCCTACGCAGTCCTAATGCTCCTCCAGATATTGGTGAATATGTTAATCCATTTTTGAAGTAAAACTCTGTTCCTTGAAACCTACCTTTTCCGAACGAGCGAATTCTCGCACCATCTAGTTGCCAATCGACTTTAAGCCATTCTAACCCGGTCCATTTACAATAACCCCCTCCCTTTGCATAAGGAAACCAGCGTTTTATATCGTTATCTTCCCAAAAACAACGAGTAAAACGGGCATTATCCGCTGTAGCTAGGCCTTGCCGAACATCTGCCACATCTTGTAGTCGCTTACCCTGAGTAAGACATGCTAGTAATTCTTCACTGAGGTAATAGACTATAGGTGACTCAGGGAGCGCCAGGAAATCCTTTTGTCCCGGACTCGTAATAGATTTACTTGTTTCAGAATGACTTCTTGTTAGGAGAGAAGCACTTTTGTCCTTTGCACTCTTTAATCCTACTAAACGAAATGCAACTATTCGATGATTGTTATCTGGCAGGCGATTTTCGAGTGTGAACATCACATTTTGCACGACTTCGCCAGTAATCTCCTCAAATGCATTCGCCCCAAGGTGGGCAATTGCCTCAATGCTTGTCTCACGTAAAAGTCCTTTGAACTTGCTCTTTTTGCGATCTTCTATCAGTTTCTCTTTGGGTACTGCCCGCAAATCTGCAAAACTACGTTGGAACATCCAACCTTGCATTGTTACCATTGCTACACGACCATTAGGCCGACATAGCTCCAGGCAACGCAAAATAAAAGTCGCATAAAGGTCACGTTTGCCCGACGGATAGTACTTCTCGATGAATTCTCTAAGTAATGGATTCATTTGTCTACTACCCATGTATGGTGGATTCGTCACTATCACAGCATATCGGCGGTCAAGTAGTTGCAACAAGCGCACGCCTTGTTCGGCTTCACGTCCAAAGAGAGCTGCGCTCACATCGTCGGTGTTGCCTGCCTCGGCCTTGAAGGTATCTGCTATCCTCTCCAATAACATTTGTCTCAGTCCGACAGGATCGCGATTCGCCATTTCCGTAATGGTGCCGCGGAGTTCTGCTTCCGCCGGGTCAAAGTCGATGTGGATGGTATGCGGCCGTTGTAGCTCGGCAATGGCATGATCGAGGTATTCTTTCGGGCGCAGCAGGCTGCCAAGAATATCGGATTGCTCAAGTCCGGCGAAGATGCTTTCGAGCAGTGGTTTCAGCGGCATATCTTGAGGGTGACGACGTAGGTGACGCTGCAACGCTCCCTGAGTGAGACTGGTAGGGGTCGTTGCCAGATTCATGGCAGGCGGTGTATAAGTGCCGAGGCCGGGCTTACGTTCTTTGCGCCGCTCGTCACGCACCAGTTCCCATGCACGCAAGTAGAGCGTCAGCACAGAAAGCTGAGCGGCACGCGGGTCGATGTCGATACCGTACAGGTGATGGCTCAAGATGCGATCAGCAATTTCAGTAGCAGAAAGAGTATGGAACTGCTCGCGGTACATGGCAACGAGCGTATCGAATGCTTCACGCAAGAAGTGGCCGCTGCCCATGCAAGGATCAAGCACAGTCAGGCTGGCAAGGTTGAAGGTTGTTGACATATCAAGCTGGTCTGGTTTGACATAGTATTCCCAGGCAGCAGGCAGAGAGCTATCCGGGTAGATTTCGTGGTAGCTGCGTCCGAGGCTGTTCTGGAGCAGCCACTTGACCATGTAGGGTTCGGTAAAAAGCTGGGTCGCGGCAGCGATCTCTGAACGTGTAGCGACTTTCCCTCCCCTGCTCAGTTTGGCGTAGATCTCTGCCTTTGCTTCTTCCTGGTAAAACTGGTAGGCCCAGCCGATAGCATCAGGGTCGGCGAAAGCAGCATCCGACTCTGCAAGGGTAAAGCCTGCTAGCGTACCTCCAACCAGCGTCATACTTCGTATCGAGGCAGGCGCGCTGGGGCGCAGTGCCGTTGCGGGATCATTCAGGGCGAAGAGGCCGGGAAGCGCGGTAGCCTGAGCCGTGCAGGCATCCTCAAGTACGGCCCAGCGACCACCATCCGCACCTGACGCTCGACCAGGATCGGTTTGCCGCAGGATGAAGAGGGCTTCGGGAATGCCATTATATTCGGGGTTATTGCGCAGCGTTTCCTCGATCAATCCGCGTGTTTCCATAGCCCGGAGCGCAAGCAAGCGGTTGATCCAGGAATAGGCAGCCCGTTCTACGATCTCCATGCGGGTACTGGCGCGTTGTGTTTTATCGCAGGCTTCAAGTTGGGTAACAGCAACCCGGTACGCCTGTCGCTCACTGGGAGTTGGATTGGCAAGCACGTCGAAAGGGGCCGTCGTGCCATCTTGAGCAATCCCCAATCGCTCTAATTCGCGGTCAAGATCGCCTCGTAGAATGGTCCCATCCGGGGCAGTCGTACCAACAAGGATATGGCGCAGTTCGCTCACCAGCGTGCGCATGAGATCTTTATACCGTTTGAGCATGGTCGTGTCTTTCTCGCTTTTCTTTCCTGGAAATTCCTTCCCGCTGCTTACTCAATAATCACGATCTTTTGCTGCCCCAATTCGCCTGCAACGGATATCCGTAACTTGTTCAGCACCTGCTCCAGATCGTCCTGCGAACTAATACGAGCGAGGCCAAGCACTTCTTGCCAACGCAAGTGAATCTCCTGCGGAAGCTGAGGTGTCTCAGACTGATAACGCTGGCGCATCTCCTGCACCTTCTTTTGCACGTCCAGTTTGGCTGCGCCAACCACTATGCCCAGGTTGCGAGCTTCGCCGAAGTCTGGGTCAGGTTGTTCCAGGCGCTCTCGAACGCCTTGCAGTTCGGCTTCAAGCGCTCTCACCTCGGCATCAACCTGATCGTCAGGCGCACCTGCCGCTCGCAGGCGGTCTCTCAATGCTGCCTGCATGTTGGTAAAGTCTTTACGCGCCTCTTGTTTCCAGGCTGCTATCTGGTTCGTAACCGCCTGCTGCGCTGCATGATACGCTTGCATCAGTTCATTCCAGCGGGCTGGATCGGTGATGCTGCGTTCGCTGGTGACCGCACGCCAATCAGCGATGAAACGGCGCAGTTCAGGGAGATTCGCATCGGCATTCACCATTCTGTTGAAGAAGTCTCGTACTGTCAGATATTCCGCTCCATGCTCACGTCGGAACACAGTCAGATCTTGCAGCAGTTGCGTATAGTGCAGCAGCGTCTCCCACTGCTCTTGAAACTGCGTCAGGCGCACCGATAGGGTTGCGCTGTTCAGTAATTCGCTGACCAGGCTGCTCCCTGATTCGAACGCGAGCGGCAGCGGGCAACGCGCCGTCGATGCCCAGTTCTTGATCTGCTCTGCCTGTCTGGCTACATCGGTCAGTTGCTCTCCCAGCACAGTGTTGAGAATTGCGGCCACCAGGGAGGGCTTGACGCCGAAAATCGTCTCCATATAGCCTCGAATAGCCTGGAGCTGCGGCAATTCCAGCTCGGTACGAATACCTTGCACACGCAGCGTTTTAAAACTCTGTTCTTTGGTGAGATATTGCAATGCCTCTGGTGCATTGGGATCGGTGATGGATCGTCCATTGACGATCAGCCGGCAAGCCGAAGCGCGGAGCAAGAGCGCCAGGCCAACTTTGATGCAGTTGCCATCCCAGCCAAAGGGAGGCCGTTCAAATCTGCTGCGCACCTGATCGGCAGGAATCGCGCCCTGATCATCGCTCACCTGGGGTAGGCTGCCTCGAAGCGTGCTGAGAAGAGGATGACTTTCGTTCAGCGTCCCATCACTTTTATACACGCCCAGGTTGCGCAAGTCGGTATTGGTGGTATTGCCATTGAGTGCTGCTTTCACCGCTGTCTCCTCGTTGGTGATCCGGTAGGTCATTTCAGAGAAGCGTGGATAGATGCTGGGTAGTATCTGGCTGAGGGTGTTACGCACAGCATCACTGGCGCTCTCACCATCAATTAACTGGTAGTTTGAGCCACGGAAGAAGATGGTACCGCCGCGCACCGCTTGCGTCAGTAGGTAGCGTACTTCATTCTTATAGCTCGGCAAATCAACCTGCCGGGCCTGTTGCGCCACCTCCACTTCAGCAGTGTTCGTTTGGCTGGTCCGAACCTGGCTCGCAATCTCCTCGGTTGCCGCCGTCAGGGCCAGGACTCGTCTCAGCCCCTTCGTTTCAGCCATACAAAAGAATACGCTATCCGGGTCTTGCAGCGAGCGCTGTTTCATGGCGGTTTCATCGGCAATCGCGGGATCAAGGACGCGCTGAAACGGGCTAGAGATGTGGACGGTGACGGGCATGGAAGGATTACGCATGACGCGCCCATCAAGCTCGAGACGCAGGCGTATTTCGCGACCAGAAAGAGGCACCTGGTCAAAGCGAAGGGCATCCTCCCCCTCATATTCTCGGAGCTTCTGGCTTAACTCGTAGGTCTGATTTGATACCTCTTCCTGCCGTGAGCGCACCTTGTCCTGGAAGCTGCGCTGCTGCGTATTGAGGAAAACGTACACCTCTCCAATCTGCTTGGCATACCCTGCCGTGACGAGTCGTTCTAGCTCATCCTTGATCTGAGAGCGTAGTGAGGCCAGGCTGCTATCAAGCGAGTTCACCAGCGCACGGGTGACATTCTCCAGGGTACATGGGATATAGGTCACCTGCCCAAGTAAGTATAGAGCGCGAGCGACCTGCGTGGTAAAAGGTGTAGCTTCGGGTACCGATGTCATCACCTGATTGAGATCCGTCCTGGTCTCAATCGGGGCATCACTGGCAAGCTGATCGTAGAGATCGGCGAGGCAGAGGATGCGCCCCACAGAACTGGTGAGAAGCCCTGGTGTATCGATGATTCCACCTTGAACGACGCCGATCATGGTCCGATTTGAACCGGTAAGCGCCTCATCACGCCCGGTTGCCTGAGCAATCCCTTTCACGACATGGGGGATAGCCGTGACCGTCCAGGGAAGGTAAGGGTAGAAGAGCGGAAAGCTTTCGGCATCTGGAGAAGAGAAGATGCGCTGGGTCTGCTGTACGGTTCCCAGGTCCGTAATGTCGCCGCTGCGTTGGGCAAAGCGTTGATTCAAGTCGATCCGTGCCGCTTGTGTCTTGCGTAAGAGACGCTCCTCAACCACCTGGCTGATATCCTCATTGCTGAGTTTGCACTGGAGATCAAAACGCTGGCTAATCTTCGCATACTGCTCCTGTTGGACATTCTGTTGGAGCGCCTGGACATCACCGTGCGCCGTGACCGCGACCCAGAGACGCCCTTCACCCTCCTGGGCAGCAGTTTCGACCAACGCCTGTACCTGCATAATACGTTCATTGGCATTGCCACTGGCAATCCATTGCCCCAGTTCATCCAGTTGCAGCAGCAACTTGTGTCGGCGGCCTCCGCTGTCTTGAGCGCTACACCAGCGCCGCAGCCGATCAATGAGCATTTCCGGGGTGATCCCGCTCTGCACAGCAGCCATGACCGCTCGTTCAACGGAGCCCGCTTCATGAAAATGTTCCGGCAGCACCGTAGCAGCAGCTTGATAGAGGACATCGGTATAGAAATCGGGATCATTGGCAACTTCGTTCCAGTCCTGTCCACTCAGCTCACTTGCGACGCGATGAAATTCGTCGCTCAACGCTCTCACGTCCAGTTGATATTCGACTGCCCAGGCGAGCGGCCAGTTGTGGGTATATCCATGCTGTCTGGCAAACAGTTTGAAAACGACGAGGGCCAGCGAATCATTGCTGCTCGACAGTTGCGCATGGAGATTTCCGCCAATGACTGAGGTAGAAAGCTTCCGCTGACAGATCGCCAGGAAACGCTCCAGGTCGGATCCCTCTCGGCTGTGACTCGGGAGGCGACTGAGAAAGAGCTGGTGGACCGATTGCCCCAAAAGCTCGCCACCTTCCAGGAGGATGCCTAGCATTTTCATCAGCAACGACTTTCCTGAGCCGAAAAAGCCGCTGATCCAGATGCCAATGCCTTGTTCATCATCACGATCAAAGGCATCGGCATATGCTTCAAGCAGACGATGAAGATAGGTTTCCCACTGTGGAGTAACAACCAGGTTCTGTAATTCATTGAGCAGGATGGCAGGATTACGGTCAGCGACTTTGACGACAGGTTCGATCCGTTCCTGGATGGTCGTGGCAAAGATGTCTTTGATCAGCATCACATTTCCTCTCCCCGGTAAAAATCGAGACGCAGGTGTTCCTGTCCCAAAAAGAGATAGCGGCGGCTGGTTTGCGGTGGACGAGTACCCGGAATCAGGAGGACAATCGGGACAATCGTGTTCGTGCCAGGATGGCGTGGTTCATGTTCAGCCAGAAACTCCATGAGGGTGGTCGGGTTCCCCAATGGGTGGAGCGCACTGAGTCCCCGCAGCACCACGACAGGATGTCTTCCTTCTGGTTGGGAAGCTTCCAGGCTACTGATGATAGTTCGGCTGACGGCACGCGCCCAGAGCCGCATGATAGCTTCCGTCACACTGCTCGTCTTGAGCGGATCATTGAGCAGTTGTTGGCGACGCTCCTCCTGTCCAGCAAGGCTTTGAATGGTGAGTGGTAAAAGATCAAGATGGTGAAAGGTAAGGTTCGTATCGCTCCGTAATTGTTCATCGACCAGACGTTGCATCGCTCGCTCTTGCTCTGGCGGATAGACGAAGTAGACGTAGGGGCGCCCGCTGCTATGCCCAATACCATCATACGCGGTGCGCAATCGATGCAGAAGGACGTCGAGCCGCTGCTGGAGTTCATCGCTCATACCGTATGCTCCTGTCGCAAGGGATGATCGAGAGCATTCTGGGCGCGTGCAGCATCCCAGAGCCAGAGGCGCCAATCAGGGTGCAGAGCCAGATCTGCCTCTGCGATTCCTTCGTCACTAAGCAAGCGTATCAAATGCTGGACGACGGCCTGGGGGACGAATGGCTCGACGATCTCTCTTATCGCCTTTCCCTGAAGTAGGCCAAAATCGTGCAAGGTAGACAGGACGTTACCGGATAACTTTTCTCGCGTGGCATGACTCCAGCCCATCACTTCGGGATGTTCGGTCTGCACTCCATCGAGAAAACGCTGGATATCGGCACGGATAAGCCCGCGTTCTCCATCCCTCCAACGAGGGACAACAACGTGTTGAATGATGTCATAGAGCAGGTTGTCTTGCCGTGCAGTATGGAGGAGCAGAGCAGCTTGCAAGTCAGTCTGATGCCCATCTTGTGCAAAGGCGACGAGATCCGCAAGAACCCATGCCGGCGGATTCCAGCGCACAAGGCGCAAGCGCACGATCTCAACAATCGTTTGCCTGGTGGCTCTCGATCGCTGCGGTAGCCCTCCATCAACCAGTTCTTTCCGGGTTGCTTCAAGATTGCCCAACCGGGCATACGTTTGAAGGAACAGGCGTGTCTCTTCCAGCAAGCTTGTTTTAGAGACCAGTCTGAGTAAATAGGGACCGCTGGCTCGCCAGCGTGTTATCTCCATCGCCTGCCCCTTCTAGCCGGGCGCACATCGCGTTCTCCGGCGAATCACCGCGCTGCTCTCCACCAGCGCTACAATTATGTGGGTATGCGCCTATGATACTCCTTGTTGCAGCCATTGTAAAGCTTCAGTTTGCGCAACGTGTCCTGTTGGGAAGGTGAAATACTGATGTGGCTGCGCAGTGATGAAGATGAGGCAATTCGTGAAGTAGAAACCAGCGTAATGGTCTACTTCCTTTCTTATCTCATCTTCATCATTCACCACTCTCCCGAGTCACTTCGTGCAGAGCGAACTAGCTGAAGCCATCCCGCCCAGCCTGCCATGTTCCGACGAGCAGGTTAGCAGTGAACCTCGATCAGCGGCTGAGCATTGCCCTGATTGTTCCAGTCTGTTCCAACTGCAAAAGCGGCGGCGGTTCCTGAAACGGCGGCAACAGCGGAGAGCTTATTGATCACGCCCGGTGATGGACTGCTCACTGCCTTCCAGGTTGTGCCATTCCAATGCTCGATCAACGTTGGCTCGACGCCATAGCTGGTATCGTAGCCCACCGCCCAGATATTGTTCGTCGATGCCGCTGAAACGCTTTCGAGCCAGTTGTCGATGGAGCCTGGATTCGGGCTGTTCATCACCGTCCAACTGGTGCCGCTCCATTGCTCGATCAGCGTCTGCGGCCCGTTGTCGTTCCCACCTTCCGCATAGCCAACTACCCACGCTTGCCCGGTCTTTGCTCTTCCGGTGGCGCCAGCCAGGTAATTCACGTCGGTTCCTGGGCTGGGGCTCTTAACAATGTTCCAGGCTGTGCCGTTCCACTGCTCCACCAGTGTCTGGTTGGTCACATCGGGATTGACAGGGTTATTATCATATCCGACTGCTATGATGTCGGTTGCTGAGAGCGCTGTCACCCCTTCCAGATACGAGTTATTCCCGGTGACGTTGGCACTTTGGACGATCTTCCAGGCTTTGCCATTCCAGTGTTCAATGAGGGTGGTTCCCAGGCCGGTCGAGGGATCGTCGTACCAGCCAACTATCCAGGCGTTGGTCTGGCTGATCGCCATGACCGCGGCGAGAATCGTGGTCTGACTATTCACAGAAGGACTCGACACGATACTCCACTCGGTTCCATTCCAATGTTCGATCAAGGGGACAACCGAAGTGGAGCCAGCTTCTCCTACTGCCCAGATGTCCGTGGCGGAGTGAGCAGACACCGCAGTCAGCCCATTGACAGTACTACTACTATTGGGACTGGGAACCACGTTCCAACTGGTACCATTCCACTGCTCAACCAGGGTTTGCCCTACCCCCGAAGTGATCGAACTTCCCACGGCCCAACTATCGGTAGCAGAAATCGCTGCCACACCATTGAGATAACCCGTGGTTCCAGGATCGGGCGCATTCGCCACCTGCCACCCATGACAGACAGACGGCACTATGTGGGCCGGAGCCGCAGCATCGGCATGATGCTGTGTCGCAAGCAGGATAACAGGCAAAAAGACACTGATAGCAAGCAAAAGCCCCATCACCGCGGAGCGCAACATTGCTTTTCGAAGCATAGAAAAGGTTCCTTTCATCCAGAGCATCCTCCAGGTAGCGGATACCATGCTCAACAATAGGATTCGATGAGGGTTTGTTGCGTACCGGTCTGGGACGAGTAGTACCTGCCAACCGCCCAGACGTGTTTTGTCAGTGCAAGTGCCGCCACACTATTGAATTGGCCTCCCTCGGTTCCGACAACAGGCGTGGCGACTTCTTTCCAGGTGCTGCCATCCCATCGCTCACTCAACGGTACGGGATAGCCCTCACTGGCCGTATAGATGCCCACGGCCCAGACCTCATCTGGCCCAACCGCTGCCACCCCATTGAGCATATTGGCGCCGGAATGAGGATGATTGGGGCTCCAGACAATGCTCCATTTCGTGCCATCCCAATGCTCAACCAGTGTTTGCTCAAAGGTAGGGGTAGGAACGTAGGAAGTTCCCACAGCCCAGATATCGGTGGCTGAGAGCGCGACCACACTGTTGAACTGACCTCCAACTCTGGATCGATTGGGGCTAAAGACCTGGCTCCATTTCTGTCCATTCCAATGTTCGACGAAGGTTAGAGGTCCGTTCATACCATATTTGCTGTACGATCCGACCGCCCAGGTATCGGTGGATGAGAGCGCTGTTACCCCAAATAATTGCTCATTATAATAGTTGGAGCCTGCGCTGGGAACAATGCTCCACTGCGTGCCATTCCAATGCAGAATCACCCCCTGGCTGATGGATTCGTTTTCGTTATATCCCACGGCCCAGATATCGGAGGCAGAAACAGCAGCGATGCTGTTTAGCACATCGTCAGTCCCACCATTAGGGCTGGGAATAATATTCCATTGCGAGCCATCCCAATGTTCAATCAGCGTTTGCCAGCCACCCGTTCCAGCATATTGCCCAACTGCCCAGACGTCGGCAGTAGATAGTGCAGCAACCGCGGAGAGTTCATACACCGTCGATCCAGGAGCAGGTGTCTGGACAAGATTCCACTGCGTTCCGTTCCATTGTTCGACGACCGCAGTGGTGTTTCCCTGGTTATCGCTCGCATAGCCAACCGCCCAGGCATCTTTGGACGAGAGCGAGGCCACTCCCATCAACGTGACCTGGCTTGATGGAGGGTTCGGGCTGGCAACAACCTGCCAATGGCCGCAGGTTGCCGGAGCAGCGGCTCGACTGAGACTGGCTTTGACCAGGAACCCGGATAGAAGAAGACAAAGAATGGCTCCAGAGGAGAGAGCAATAATGATTCGATGACGCATTCGTCACCTCCTTGCAAATAAAGGACTATTTTTTAGCATTGTAGCAGTGGTGTAAGCACAGCAAAAGTGATGAGCAGTTGCCATAGGGTAGTGATTCGGTAAAGATTGCAAGGAGGCAACGAACATTTCTTAACCAACCTCTCCTGTATTTTGGAGCGCCCCTGTTGAGACGCTCTTCGTGTTCACGGTCTGGCGTGCTGCGCAAACTCGGCTCATCGGCGCTCGCGGCCCGATTATCAGCATCGGCTGAGTCGGCGGCTGAACTTGCCCGCTCAGGTGTAGAGTTCGGCGCTGGCAAGACCCACACCGGGTGGGGAGCCTCCGGCCACCAACACTTTGCCTGTGGGCAAGAGCGTCGCGGTGAAGTAAACACGAGCAGTGGTCATCGAGCCGGTGGCCGTCCACGTACCCGTGCCGGGATTGTAGAGTTCAGCACTGGCTAGAGAGATGTTGTTGGTGCCTAGTCCTCCGGCCACCAGCACCTGGCCGTTGGGCAATAGGGTCGCTCCATGGTGCCAACGGACCGTAGTCATCGAGCCGATGGCCGTCCACTTGCCCGTACGAGGATTGTAGAGTTCGGCGCTGGACAGAAGGTTGAAGTTGCTGTCAAGACCTCCGGCCACCAGCACCTCGCCATTGGGCAACAGCGTCGCCGTATGGTAAAAACGGGGAGTGGTCATCGAGCCTGTAGCCGTCCACTTGCCTGTGCGGAGGTCGTAGAGTTCGGCGCTGGACAGAACTTGGCCGTTGATTCCCCCTCCGGCCACCAGTACTTTGCCGTTGGGCAACAGCGTCGCCGTGTGGGCATCCCGCTCAGTGGTCATCGAGCCGGTGGCTTTCCACTTGCCCGTGCGAGGATTGTAGAGTTCAGCGCTGGCTAGAAAGCCGTGATTGCCTTCGCCCCCCGCCACCAGCACCTGGCCGTTGGGCAGCAGCGTCGCCGTATGGCCCGAACGGTCTGTGATCATCGAACCCGTAGCCGTCCACGTGCCGCTGGCGGGGTCGTAGAGTTCGGCATTGGCCTGGCTGTGGCTGTCTCCCCCGGCCACCAGCACTTTGCCGTTGGGCAACAGCGTCGCCGTCTGGCCCGAACGGTCTGTGGTCATCGAGCCGGTGGCCGTCCATTTGCCCGTGCGGGGATTGTAGAGCTCGGCGCTGGCTAGAATCTGGTAGCCGCCCACGCCTCCGGCCACCAGCACCTGGCCGTTGGGCAACAGCGTCGCCGTGTCGAGATAACGCGCAGTGGTCATCGAGCCCGTGGCTTTCCAGGTGCCTTTGTACTGGTACTCGTTTGTACTCGGATGAGCGGAGGCGACCAGCCCTGACATGCCCAACAGCATGAGTACACTTAGGATGAGGATGAATGCCATGTGTTTTCTCATCAGTATGTTCCTTTCTTTTTCGGGCAGGACATCTGCTCTCAGGAGGCAGACCGCCTGACGGCTCTGTACTGTTGCCGCTGGCTCGCCTGAGCTAGTATGCCTGTTTCTCCTGGTTGGTTGCTCGCGGACAGGCGTTGCTGCCCCCTGCTCAGGGCTGAGCCAATGAGTCTCTGGGCAGGCGGTGCCAGGACGCAGGACGGCGTGTGACTCCAGAAAAGATGTCAGCATGATCATGGGGATAGAATGAGAAACGCGAAAAGAAACTCCCCTCTATTGAAGTATATTTTCTTCGGATCAGATTTGTAAAGGCTTGATTCGCTCGAGCAGGTTTCACATCCGTGATCATCACAGGGGATCTCCAGTTCGTTGTGACCGAAGTGGATGCCCTTCGGACCGATTACCGGCAGCTACCGCATCGAGACCCAGGGTATGCAGATGCTGGTTCTCTGGAACTCGGAGGAGCAGGTGCTGAATCGTCAGTCCAGAGCAACCTCGATTACTTTTGACATAGCCGGGATTCGAGCTGGTCAGAGCGTGATCGTCTCAGTGCAAGTGCAAGTCACGGATCGGCGGCTGAGTGTCATGAGCGGGGTCTTTGCCCAGAGCCTCGTAACAGCGAATACTCCCTTCCGAAAACAGCATAGCCACATGCTGCGGGCGTTCGCGTTCTGCTCGCCCAGCCTATTATGCCCGCCGAGTGGCGGCACTGAGTGCATCCGCAGCACTTGTTTCCCTCTCGGCCAGACAGGCGGGTGGATGGTCTGCGTTGGTCATGATTCCCAAGAGAGAGCAGACCTGTTCCAGTCATCGCACTGTTGAAGGCATTGCATACATCGAATGCACATACCATGCGTTCTTCACACCCCACCCTTTTTGGTTCTGCCGAAGAAATGCCGTTGAACACTCACGGCTTCCTCAGTCGTATCTCCATGCCGATCCCGCTGGCCTCGATGGTACAACCGCCGAAGGCGCTCTCAGTCGCCAAGCGATCGAACTGCTCCTTCGTGTAGGCGCGCCGTCGCAGCCCCGTGAGAGCCTGCCTTGTCATGAAGGCGTTCACCGGGCCGAGCCGCATCGCATCCACCTCGTCGCGAATCGCCCCATCGGGAGCATCGTGGCGCATATCCTGAATGATCGCGGTTCCTCCGTTGCGCAACACGCGGTACATCTCGTCGATAACCTTCCCCGGCTGGCTGAAATTCTTGAAGGCGGCCTGGCAAATGATCAGGTCGAAGGACCCTTCAGCGAACGGCATGTGCGAGGCGTCACCCTGCTGGAAAGTGGCGTTCACTCCCGCCTGCCGCGCATTCTCTCTGGCGATGTCCACGAAGGTGTGGCTGATATCCAACGCGGTCACCTGGAGCCGGTCCAGTCGCGCCATTTCGATAGCGAAATAGCCCGGACCCGGCGCCACTTCGAGGACCGCTGCGCCATCCGGCAGGCCGCTGGTGAGGTGAGCGGCCTGTTGCTTCCACGCCTTGATCTGACTGCTGGTACGGCGTATCCTCACGTACCAGCGTGCCATGATTCCCTCCATCGGGAGTCCTTTGTAGCCTTTTGGTTGCTTCTCTGTTGCTTGCATCTCATTTCCTCGTTTCTCTGCTGTGTTTCGCAGACCTTGACTCAATCCGCGCGGTGCAGGGAATGCTCCCTGCTGTTCACTGCCTTTCCTGCTCTGGCTGCTCTTGTGGTTCGTCGTGTTCCTGCTCGGCTACGGTCTGATAGAAGGCGGCCCATTCGGCCACCCCTTCCAGGGTTCCCGTCCGGATCGCCTCGGCGAATTGACGGGTCCAGGTCAATTCTGCCTCTTGCATCGCCAGCAGGTATTCTCCCTCGATCAGATTCAGGCGCTGCACCCCCTGTTGCGCGGCATGCTGGAGGAGGGACCGACTCTGAACGATCGCCATCTCCAGATGAGTACAGCGTTGGGTGAGGAGCGTAACGGCATCGTCGGGCGGCAAGACTGGAATGAGGGAAAGTCCCGCCTCAAACTGGGTGTACTCTTTCACCGGCCTGCTGAGGAGTTCGCTCACCCAGTCGAGAAGCTCCATGCGCCCGGCATCGGTGAGACGGTAGATGGTACGCTCAGGGCGCCGACCCGCGCGTTCAGTCTCCTGAGCGACGATGAAGCCGTGCTGCTGGAGCGCCTCGACTACGGTATAGAGCGTCCCGTAATTGAGCTTGATACTCTGATCCTTGCCCCGCTCGCGCAGTGTTGTTGCCATCTCGTAGGGGTGCATCGGGTGTTCCGAGAGGCAAGCGAGAACCGCCAGCGCCAGGGGATTGTTAATCTTCCGTTTCGCCATGTTCATCCCTTCGTCGTGCTTGATAACCAAAGCGTTTTCGGGAAAATATCTGTATCAGATTATCCTGATACAGATATATAGTATGGAATATCAGCCTCCAAGTATCTTTCTCTTTGTATGTACGAAGGATAGGTTCCAATGGTTTCAAGCTTTGGGGGTAACGTTTGTTTTTGATGCGGAGAGACGTTACTCTCTGTGAGGTCGCTCATCTTTTGCGCCCGCAGTGATCGTGGGTGGCACGTTTGCCGAGGATGGTAGTGTGGTCTTTTCTGGGAAGGGAACCATAGGCAATGTGACCTTTGTATTCGCCCCCCATCCCGCTCTTGAAACGAGTGCTGCGGTTGCACTCCGTGCCGCCAGCATACGGGCATGATGCACGAAAACAAGGAGAGCAGTTCTTTGACATATGACATGCTGTTCATCTGATAAGAGAGAATGACAGGCACAACAACACCGCTCGCTCCCTGCACTCACAAGCGCCGGAATGCTGAATCGTCTCCAGGCTTGTGAAGCCGATTCATGCTAAAAATTCAGGAACCTTACAAGCGTGTTATACCTCTCCAAAACCGGTGTTTTTGGCGATCGCGCCATTGACACGGACATCTGTTCCTGGTATAGGAAAGGTGCATATGATTTTTCTGGTTTTCGCACAAACCAGACCGGATGATCGTCCGGGGCCTGTCCAGGTCGCTGCGTAACGCACACCGGGGCCGAAGATGGGGAATGTCTCTCCCCGATCCTGTCTGTGCTGCGTCTCGCGCCGGGGATCAGATGAGGTGAGGGAATGGGAGTATCCGCCCTCGACTTTCAGGTTGGAGCTTGCTCGCCGGGAGTCAGAACAGGATACCGCTATCGTCAATCGTCGTCCAGCTTCGTCATGCGTTCTCGTCGTGTGTCACTCGTAGCGCTATCCCGTACAGCTCTGTGTGGTGCGTTTCGTGGAAGGCATGGGCGAAGCAGTATCATCGTAGCGCGTCTGTAAGCGAAGTGAGAGAAGGAAAGGAGGCAAGAAATCAGTCAGTGACCATGTGAATGTGTCATGGCCTCATGTTCGGAGATGAACATGAGCGTGGGAGATTCTGTCCTGCGTGTCTTTCCTCTCATTCTGAGCAGCACGCGCAGAAAGGAGTCTTTCCCAATGGCGCTTCCGACACCGACTGCGCTCTATACGGCCATCGACGAATCAGAAACCGCGAATCAGCATCTTGGGCATCTACAAGGAGCGCACATGATCCTGGATCTCTTGCTCCCGGAAATCGCGCACACCGATCCCCATCTTACCGATGCGCTTCAGCACACGCTGGAGAGTATCAAAGCGATGATCGACACTCAAACATCGGCTTGCCAGCAGGCACACAAGGAGATTCTCCGACGACTGTTGGCGCTTGCCACCGAGATCGATCACTGGTGAAACTCCTTACCCAGTTTCACCGCTCACCTCGCCCCTCCATGCGTGGATGAGTGATTGTGGGTGAAGATTGTCGCGCAAGGCGAGAGCAAGGAGACGGATGCCCATGTGATGGGATGCATCATGCGGGATGATTCTGCCGACTTGCTCTCGCTTTGTGCTGTCTGCAAGCAGGAAGGAGTCTTTCCGACATGGCACCATCGCATCCCAACAAGCAACCCGATCCCAATGCGTCTTCCGATCCGGCTTCCTGGCCGACGATGCCAGAGCCGATCACTGGACCACTCCCACCACCCACGCGTCGTGGATATGGCAGCAACCGATCAGCGCGTGAAGACTGGCGCGAGTTCCGGGTGCAACGGGACCAGGTACGCAACGCGCAGCAGCGCCGAGAGTATCTCTGGCGCAGGCAGTTCGAGGTACACCTGGAACGGCAGCGTCTCGACGCTGAGGAGCAAGCCCTTCAACAGCAATGGGACGCCTTGCCGCGACCAGCATCGCGGCTGCTTCGCCTGCTCATTGCCCTTGTACTGTTCGCTGCCATCCTTGCCGGGATCGTCCTCTACCCGGCGGTGCTGATCCCGCTCGCTCTCGTCTTACTCGTGGTTGGCGGCATCCGGCGACGCAGGCGTCTCGCCTTCCGTCCACACGACAACCAGTGGGCTGAACGCGAACGCTACCGCATCCAGAGCCGCATTGCCTGGATCGATGCGCGAAATGCAGCCATCGCCCAGGAAGAACAAGTCCTCTCCTCCGAGGTGCTTGCTCTTCCGGCACTGCAGCCAGACCCGGAGCCGTAAGGTTCGTTCTCTCTTCTCTCGCGCACGAACGCTCCCCTGTTGGGAAGCGTTCTTTGCATCTTCATCCCCACGAATTGTCGCACCACTGCGACAATCGTGCCGCGAGTTTCTCGAACAGTCGTTCCCATTTAGATTAGAAAGGAGTTTTACCCATGATGCACCGCTATGCGGTCTATCATGCCACCAACCCGCTCCAGATGGTGTTCCACGATGCCACACAGTGGCACCATGACCGCGCCGCGCACTACCGGCGCGTGGCTGAAGTCCTGGCAGAAGCCAAAGACAAGCCGCTTGAGCGGGTCTTTCGCCTCACCAATCACCTCGACAAGTATCCTTGGACGCAGCATCCGGAGGTGGTCTGGTACGATTCCACGCGCACGCTCCGGTCAACGTCCGTGGGCGATGTGGTGGTGCAGATCACCACCGGCGAAACCTGGATGGTCATGCCGTTCGGATGGAATAAGGTGGGGCAGTCATGATTACCGAAGTGGTTACCAGCGCCGGCAAGCGCATCCATATCCTCTCGGAGTCCGATCTGGACGTGGATGCTTCCGGCGAACGCCTGCGGGCCTTCTGCCCGATCCACGGAAGCGATCATCAACGATCGCTGTCCATCGATGCCACGACTGGATGGGGTTGGTGTCATTGCTGCCACAATACCGTGTTTGTGGAAGAGTACAACGCCAGCATTGCCGCCACCCTCAAGCGCAGCGAGCATCGAGGCCAGCATCTGAGTGGCCTGCCAGATCATCCCGTTCGTCGTTGCCCATCGCGATCCCATCCTGCGCCAACGCATCTGCCCGCCGCACAGGCGGCATGGCAACGCGACGAAGTGGCCGCACTGGAAGCAGCATGGCCGCTCATGCGCGAAGAACTCGCCTCCGAGCGGGCAGTCGCCTATCTCGAGGAGCGGGGTATTTCGCCAGACCTTGCCTCTTCCAGCAGTCTGGGCTACCTTTCCCGTGCGGCGTGGGAAGACGCGCTTATGTCAGACAAGCAGCGCGATCTACTCTCGCGCTGGATCGGGCGCATTATCTTTCCGTTGGGATCGCCCGCAGGCCGCGGCTATATCGGACGCACCATCGTTCGATGGGAAGCGGGCATGAACGAGCTGGAACACAAGGCGGTCCTGGAAGCGGAAGGGATCAAGCGCTGGATCAAAACCAATCCGGCGGGCTGGTATGGCCTGCATCCCTCGCGCTTTGCCCCAATCCTGGTCCTGGTTGAAGGCGGATTCGATCGCCTCTCCCTCATGGCCGCAGATATCCCGCCACAGGCCGTCGTGGCGCTGGTCGGGACAGCCGCGAAGGTGGAGTGGATCGTGCGGTTTGCCCCGCAAGTCAGGCGTCTGGTGCTGGCCCTTGATGGCGACGAAGGCGGAATCTCAGCGATGGAGCATCTTGCCAGCGAGTTCCGCGATGCCGATCTCTCGGTCGAGTGCTGCCCGCCTCCAGGAGACGGATGGGGCAAGGATTGGAACGAGCGGTACAGGAGATGCGGCGATGGCGGGATCGTTCCGCTCATCCAGGTGGTCACGCGATGTCAATTTTAGTTCATCGAAAGGAGTACGCACATGTGCGCGATGATTTTGCGGGCTGACGGCACTTGCCAGCAGATCCAGCCTGCCAATGGCACCAATTTTCAGTTGTCCGAATTACAACGCATTGTGGGGGCAGGTGCGCCTCCCGGTTGCCATTGGATCGAGATCGTCCAGACGAAGGATGGGCGCATCATGGTCATCAACGAAGAAGGCAAGCTGTACGGGTTGCCGCGCAACGAGGCGGCGACCGCGCTGGCCGCTCTGCCGACCCCGGCAGATCTGGCACAGTTGCGAGCGATGCTTGGCGACGCGCTGATACTGGTTGGCTACGACCTCTCTAGCGAGGAGCCGGATTATATCGCCGGCGACGTTCTGGTCTGCAAAGATCATGAAGTCAAGTAATCCCATGCAGCACTCAGGAGAAATCCGCGGCGGAATCGAGCGACGGCGACCACCTGACGGGATCGCCCCCTCGTTTGAGGACTGGCCTCTCGCGTGGCTTGCCGCAGAACCAACGTCGTAATCCACACCAATCCCTCTCACGCTCATCAAGGCCGCTTCTCGATCTTTCCAGACCGGGAAGCGGCCTTTCTCATTCCCATGCCTTTTTGCGACACGCCAGATCTGCTCCTCCGGTCGCATGGCACTGGCTCGCCATGCCTGATGAGGCCAGCCATGACGGCGAAACCGGGGCCTCAGAAACCTATCGTCGTTGTCACAGCCTGGCAACTCACTCGTGAGTTGCCAGAGAAACCAGGAGGTTTTCCCTATGTCTCAGCAGTTTCATTCCGCATCGTCCATCAGCATTATCGGGGGTAGCCTGGTCGGGCCGCTGCTGGCCTTGCTGCTGGCCGAGTCAGGATTTACCAACATCCATGTCTACGAGGCCACGCCGGAGGCAGTGCCGCAAGCTGGCGGCGTTATCGGTCTGGACCTCGTGTCTCTGGATACCCTGGATGCGGTCGGGATCGCGCAACCGGAGATCATCCCGTTCGCGAGCGAGCGGGTGGTTTCGATCAAAATCGCCGACAGACGCGAAATTGGCCGGGTGCAGACGATCTATCCGGGTCGGAACACGACCTGGACGCTCTTGCACCAGGCCCTTGTTTCACGGCTGCCGAGCGGCACGCTCTACGCGGGCAAACGGCTCATCGGCATGACCGCGAACACTGCTGGTCGGGCAAGGTTGCAGTTTGAGGATGGAGAAGGAGTTGAGAGCGACTTTGTCGCCTTCGCCGATGGCCGCAAGTCTATCGGGCGCAAGTTGCTCGATCCAGCCCGCCAGCTTCGCTATGCCGGTTATATCGCGGCGCGCGGCCAGCTGGCGTGCGATCCGCTGGACATTCGCGACTTCACCCGCTATGAGCCAACGGGGTTGGGACAGTTCAACGTCTTCCCGCTCGCTCTCGGCAGCGAGCAAATCGGCCTGGACTGGACCCTGTATATCAACGCAGGGCCAGATCGCTTCCGTGAGTGGTTCGGCGCGAGTCCGACCACGCGCACATTCGTGCTGCCCCACCAGGTGAGCGAGCGGGCGCGCCATGCCATCGACTGGCAGGCCGAGCAGAGCCTCACCGAACAGGCCGCTGCCCTGGTTCAGAGTACCGCCACGCGGATGGCCGCGCCAATCGTCGATATTATCCCGCCGAGCCGGATGGTCTATCCTTTCGGTGACAGCCGCGTGGTGCTGCTTGGGGATGGGCTCGCCCCGGTGAGGCCGCACACGGCGAAGGGGTTGAACCTGGGCATCGAGCAGGCTGCCGGCCTCGCACAGGTGTTTCGCCAGCACCGTAAGTACAGCCTGGACCTCGACGCCGCGCTCTCCGGCTGGCAGGAGCGCCACCTGCCGCAGGTTGCCGCCGCCATCGCTCTTGGCCCGACCATCGCAGAGCGCCTCGGTCTCGGACCAGCCAAAGCGGAGTAGTCCTGCGTTCCCAAGAAAGGTGATAGAATGCCTGCAAGAGTGAAATGCGTACATTGTTCATCCTGGCCTCGCGTGCCAGGATGAACAATGCTTCACGCAGACAGAAGACTGGACCCAGGAGAATCCATGAACCACCAGGAATTCCATCAATCCTATCCTGCCAGCCAGATTGAGCCGGGCTGGCACCTCTTGATCAACGAGCAGTGGGTGGCCGTTGGGATAGTCATCGAGACGGAGACCCCCGATGGCACCCACTTCATCACGTTCGTGTTCGATGAAGACACGAAGTTGCCAGCAGTGAAGCTGAGGAAGGAGGCCATGGTCACCGCCCAACCGCCCGACCTTCCGCCCACCAGCTCGCCGGTGGCATAACACCCTCGACTCATAGCGCGGGCGGCTTGCACCCGCGGGTGTGATCAGCACCAGCACCAAGATCAGGCCCATCCTGGGCGTCCAGGATGGGCCTGATCTTGCCTGTGTGCATGATCCGTGTCAGGCAGACCAGGGGTGATCGACACCCTCTGCTCACCGGTGTCGCCCACTCCCTTGCGGCATGGCTTGCCAAAGAGCCGGTGCTGTACCCCAACCTATTCCACAGCTTTCACCATCAGCGAGGCCGCTTGCCATCTCGAAGCTGAACGGTAAGCGGCCTCGCTCTGTCTTGTTCATCCGTCGTGAGCGCACGGCTCACGCTCGAAAGAAAGGAAAACCGATGTCCTTTGCTGACCAGTTTTACGCGCATCGGATCGCGCGCTATACTCAGGCCATTCAGGACGCAAAACTGCGCCATGATGGCCTGGAAGCCGAAACCCAACGCCTCGCGCTCGGCCTGTTCACCTCGCTCTGGAAACGGACCGAGCGCATCCTCCTCGCCGAGAGCGCCGACCAGATGGTCGCCGATCTCCTCGCCAGAATCGCGCCTCTGGCTCTCGTCCGCGCCACGGCGAGCTATTCCCTTCCGCCGCCGCTCTGGCTCGAACTGGCGCAACCACTCGTTCCGATCTTTGACAAATATACGGACTACTCCCAGCCGGCGGTCAAGGGCGTCTTCTGGTATTCTTTTTTCGACGCGAGGCTGGCCGCAGCCGTGACACGATTCACCCCTGCTGCACAGGTGAAGGGGGTGACCGAGCGTGCCAAAGTCCTGGCTGAAAAGGAGCAGCGCTGGCTGCTTGACCTCATCTCCCCGGAGCAGGAACGGATCGTTTCCCTGGCCTTTGACCGGGAAAGCCTCGCCTGGGACGTCTCGCCCATCCATCTCTGCCCCTTTGCTCTCTGTACCGGAAGCAGCGCGCGTGAGGTCTGCCCCCTGTGCGCCCACTGGCGGCGTTTCTGGTCACTGCGCTTTCCCCTCATGTTGATGGTGAAAGATCAATTGTTCGCGCAGAGCCGCGTCGTGACCGAAACGGCGCTGCGCCGCGTGCCGCGAGAGCGCAGCGGCAAGAAACGCACCATCGCTGTGCCGTCTTCATACCGTGTGATTGACGCCTCAACGAAAACCGTGCGCGAGGTACGACAGGCGCTCTTCCCGCGCGGTTCCTGGCTCGCGCGCCATGAACCAGATGAAATCGAATATGTCGAGAAACTGGTGCGTCCCTTCAAACGCACCTACCGGAGCGAGCGGTACAAGAACGTGCGCGGGCAAACGGTGCAGTTCACACCCAGGCAGTCGCGCCACATTCCGACCCTGAAAGACCGACGGCGTGTGACGCACGCCGTTCGACGACCTGTTTCGTCTCCACCAGGTACTCCAGGGCGCGGATCACCGTATTGTAGCCGAGCGCACCGCCAGACTCGCGCACAAACCGAGCATAGGACATATAGACCCACATGCGATCTTCAATTTCGTCAGGCGCAAACGGCGGTAATCCCTGCCTGCTCCGCTGCTCGATCGTTTCCAGCAGATTGTCGCGCAGGTACTCGTGCCAGCGCAACAAAATCTGAACGATGATGGCAGCCGCTTCCTTATGGTCCAGCGCGTGTAACACGTCTTCACGGAACGAGATGAGCCGATAATTGGCACGCAATTCGAGGCCCTCGAAATTGAGGGCGGGATAGGTCGAAAGATCAACGGGAGATACATCACGAACAGAACGAGTCATATAAGCCTTCCTTTCAGGGAGAATAGATCAATCCTTTCGGAGAAAGCCAGGGAGCCTCCTGGCGAACGACAAGAAACAAATATTCCCTTGAGGGAATACCTGGAAAGCAAGATACGCGGCAAAACTGTAGTGCCGCCTCTCATATTGACTGGCAGGGGTAAAATGGAGCCATACAAATGTTGGCCTGGCAGTTTTTTCCAATGAAAGGCGGCACACATGCGAAAATTGAAAGCTTACGTCCCTAAAGACGATTTCGAGATGCCGAAACAGATTGATAAGAAACGCTATACTGCTGTCCTTATCCGTCAGTCTGATGATCGCGCTGAAGAGGATCATATATTTTCAAGGGAAAGCCAGCTGAAACTGGTAGGGTATGCTATGCGGCTGAGAGGTGACGAGACGGACGAGTGGATACGACTTTATGATGAAGGCGCTGGTGTCTCTGGTCAAAAACGCATCGACCAGCGCAAGGAGTTAAACCGTCTGTATGCGGATATAAAGGCTGGCATTGTCGGCTCTCTGGTGATTATTCACGAAGACAGGCTGTTTCGTGATGAGTTCCATACCGTCGATACTACTTTTATAGAACTGTTGGCCAAACATGATGTATTATTGTTTGTCCGTACTGACCACCGCCGCTATGATTGCACCAAGCATTCAGACCGCAACTCCCTCATTGAGAAGATGATCGCAAGCCGCAATTACCTCGACGATCATGTGCTGGGACGCATGAATAGCAATCAAGAAGCCAAAGCACTACAGGGACTGTTTGTTGGCACTAATCTCGGCATGGGCTTTGTCACCAAAGGTAAGAAAAAAGAGCAAGCCATCCTGATCTATGAACCCTGGGCTGAGAAAGTACGCTGGATGTTCAACCGCTTCAAACAACTGGATGACGTGTACAAGCTCGGTCACGAGATTGAGAAGCTGCCCTATCTATTCGCCGACCCATCACCCGATGACTTTTTTACCTACACCTTCAAAATCCACATGACCAAAGTTCCCGGCGGCTTCAAACCTACCTGTATCGAGACGATCAAGTACATGCTATCTAATCTCAGTTATGGCGGAGCGATTATCTATAAGGGTGCTATCATCGCCTGGGATGAGAAACGGGCCATTGTCGATAAAGAATTGGCACTCTGGGCCTACCACAAAATCACTGGTAGAGATGTCGAGGGCAACTTGCTTGAGGGTGTGGAACGCCGTAGCTTGAGAGATGATAGCGCCCAAGCAGTGCTCAAGTACATCCTACGTGATCCACAGGGGTCGTTATATGTCACTAGACCAGAGCAACCGGAGTATGTGCGCCAAAGCCTCGTAAAAGACCACAAAGCGCAAGGTAAAATCTACCGCGACATTACTTTTGCTATCCGCGCTCACCTGATTGACGACATCTTTTTAGAGCGCGTGAAGGCGCTGGCGATAGCCGACCAGCATATCGCTCAGACCATCGAGCAGAGCATCAAAAGCCTCGAAGAACAGCACGTCGAAGAGGCTGTATCTATCGAAGACCAACTGGCAAACGTGCGGCTCGAACAAAAGAAAACGCTTGCCCTGCTCCACGACAAGATATTGATGTTGACTGATAAAGAGAAGACTACCTATAACGAGAAGCTCGCTGGACTCAGAGCTCAGGAGCAGCAACTGTTAGAAGCGCAGGAACACGCAACGCAGGCCGACCTCAAAAAAGACTTTGAAGAGTTAGAGGATTTACTGGCCGACATCCCTGGGCGACTTGACAGCAGTACGATGCTGCGCAAACAGAAGTTGGCGAAGCTCATTACGGAAAGCGTCACCATCGAAGAGGTGAGCGTCCATTGGCTTCGTCTCACGGTACTCTGGCGTGGGCCGCTGGCCCATCGACCTGATGTATGTCTGATCTGGCGGCAGCGAGGTAGGCGCAGCGAGGAATGGAAACCAGAAGAAGATGCGTATATCAAGGCCAATTATCCTGATGGAGATAAGCTGACGATGCTGGAAGCGCTGCCGAGCCGAAGTTGGAATATGATTTATCAGCGAGCACTGACATTGGGCGTCCACCGCAATGTCAATACATTCAATACCATGCCGCAGAACGTGACCGTAGAAGACTTGAATGTCATCCCTGATAGAGAAATGGCTATGCAGATAGTGGTTGAAGCAGCGAAACGGGGTAATCGTTCGTTTGGGGTTTGGCTGTATACGGCAGGGTTGGCCGAATTTGCGCAGGAGGTCGGGCAACGAAATATCAATGCTGACAAATGGCCCATCCCATTTCGGACAAATTCCAGTGAAGATCGTCCTCGTGCAGGTCGAGCCAATATTTGCCGGTGATGGTGTGGCCGATGGGATAGCTGGCCTGCGTGTGCAGCACCATCTTGGGATAGCCGACCGTGCCGGAGGTGAAGTAGACGAGGCAGGGATCGTCGCTGCGCGTCTTTGGGCCGTTGTATTCCGGCGAGGCAGCAGCGGCGATCTGCTGGAAGTTGATCCAGTCGGGGAATGAGGCGGCGTCAACGTCGGGGCGGTCGGCCAGGATGGCGAACTGGACGGTGGGACAGTGAGCGCGCACCTGGTCGAATTTGGGCGCGCCCTCGCGGTCGGTGATGAAGGCGCGCGCCTCGGCGACTTCGGCGCGGAACTGGATATCTTTGGGCGTGAGCAGCGTGGTGCAGGGGATGGGGATGGCGCCGAGCTTCATGAGGCCCAGCACGCTCTCCCACCATTCGGGGATGCGCGGCAGCATGACCAGGACGGCATCGCCTTTTTTGATGCCTAGTTTGGCAAAAGCGTTGGCGGCGCGGCTGGAACGTTCGGCGAAGTAGGCGAAGGTGAGCAGGGCTTCCTCGCCGCGCTGTCCCACCCAGAGCATCGCCAGTTTGTTGGGGTCGCTGGCCCATGTGCCGATGACGTCGGTAGCGAAGTTGAAAGAGTCGGGAACGTCGAGGTGAAAAGCGCGCCGTTCGGCTTCGTAATCGGTCATATGGGGCGTCTTTGCGGTAGCCATAGCTATACACTCCTTGTAACATGCATCGTAACACCATTGATGTATGTAGTATAGCGCAGAAGCGCGGCAGCGTCTAACTTTTCGGCACAACGTTCGCGCGCAGCCACGTTTCCAGACGATCTGTTGCCTCTTGCATACTGCCTGTACGCAGCGAAACTGCTTCCAGTTCTTTTGCCAGCGCGAGCGGCTCGCCGATGAAGAGTAGCCCATTTAAGCGCAGGAACACGTCACACGCGCCGAATGCGAGCCGCTTGTTGCCATCGACAAACGCCTGCGCCTGCGAGACGCCGACGGCCAGCAGAGCGGCCTGACGAATCAGATCCGCGTCGCTGTAGTGGGCAGCCATCTGGGGACGCATGATGGCGGATTCTAAGGCTCCCTCGTCGCGTAGATGCGGGGGAGCGACGCCGAACTTCTCCATAATGGCCTGGTGAAGCGCCAGCATATCCGCCAGGCCCAGGTATCGCAGCTCTGCCATGCTTCTCCCGAATCGTTAATTTTCCGCCAGGTAACGATAGGCTGCTTCGTTACGCTGCCAGCTTTCCTCGAAAGCCTGCCGCATATCGGGCGGCATGACCGGGCGCACCTCGGCGGAGCGAATTTCGACGGTCAATAGCTGGCCTTCTTCCAGCTGCTGTCGCTCAATTTCTTCTTTTGGAATGGTCACAACGTAGCTGTTGCCAACTTTGCGTAATTTCTGGATGATCATGCTTTCTCTCCTCGCGATCCGTATATATTGTATATGCTGCTATCACAAAGTATACAATAAAAATAGCTCTCTGGCAAGCTCACATACCTGAAGAACTATGATTGAGATCAGGGTGGGCTGAAAGTTCACCCTGATCTCAACCATAGTCAAAGTAAGTAGCCCATCGGTAATCCCCCAGTGGCAAGGCTATGATACAATGTTGGCAAGGCAAAAGATGCCTATTTCTCGGCATGAATTAGCAAAGGAGTATTTGCATTGCATCCTAAACTTGAGATTATGAATGAGAAGGGCTTTGTCGTGCTGAAAGATTACGATGGGCCGCCTGTTCCCGCGACGGAATGGGAAAGTCTCGAATATGTGGACTGGAAGAGCGGCGGCGATACGAATTTCGCGCCGATTGCTTCGGCCTTTGGGGAAATGGAGTGCCACGGCTTCTGGGATCACGGCAAGCCCGACAAAGATGGTATGTGGACGAAGAACGCCGAAGTCTGCCCCACGTTGGTACGCTGGACGGAGCAAGCCGGAGCCAGGTACGGGCGAGTACGAATTATCAAGCTGAACCCGAATACGTATGAAGAAGCGGTGCATAACCTGCATCTCGACGATAACAACCGCCTCAACCCGGAGGGTGAGGGCTGGGTTGTGCGTTCCTGGCTGCAACTCACCGACAATCCCAACTCTTATATGATTTTGCGCGAAGATAAGGATGATCCAACGACCGAGTCGCGCATCCCAATGTGGAGGAACCGCCAGTTTGTGGTTGACTCGCAGCGCCTCTGGCACGCGACATGGCATCCCGGCCCGGAGCCGCGCTACGCGCTGATCGTGTCATTCGAGAGCGGCGACGCGCTCCAGAAATGGATCGACAGCCAGTTGCCCGCGCCGTCGAACGTGCGCTAGCAAGCAAAGCACAAAACGCGGTCGGCAGCGCGCGCTGCCGACCGCGTTTTGTGCTATGATACTATGCTGCCGGTTTTACCTTGAGCAGATTATCGAGTAAATCAGGGTTCTTTTGCAGACGATTCAAGTAGGTGGTCTCTTGCTTCTGCGTGACGCTGCCGGAACTGACGGCCTGGTCGAGGTATGGCTTTACCGCGTTGACTGCATCGGTTTGCAACTGCGTGGCAGAAACGTTCTGCGCGGTCGCGATCTGCGACACGGTTTGCCCCGACTTGATGTCTTGCTGCAACTGGCTCGCGGTGATATGTAAGTCCTGCGCGATCTGACTCTGGATGGCCGCCGCGTTCGGCCTCAAGGCGGCGGCGATGGGATTAGCCTTTTTCGCGGTCGCGCTGGGGCTGGCGGTGACGGTCGGCGTGGGAGTCGGGGTTGGAGCCGAGGCCGCGGTGATCAGGGGGCCGACGACAAAAAAGCCGAGCAGACCTAATATAATCACCAGCACTGCTACTCCTCCGATGATGAATATGGTAAGTCTTTTCATTGATCATTCTCCTATTATCATGTTTGTATTGTTCTTCGCAGATCATTTTTGTAGAGATTATTATCCTCTCTACTTTATCCATATACCTATAACGTATACGATAGATATCAGTAAACTTTCTGGGAGTATTCAGGATTCTCTCAAGATACAAGGATAACGCCGTAGGGACGTGGCGGCACGGTTTTTGGGCGCGATTATTACCTCTCTCCCAGAGAGATAATAATCGCGCCCAATCCTGACGCAAAAATGCAAGAAGGGTGGCGACAGCTTGCCCGGAGCTGTCGCCACCCTTCTTGCTAGCACGAGAGAGAGAAGAAGGAAGGGTGTATGTTGTTCCCTATTCGTCCAACGCTCATATCATAGCGCGCGGATATGAAAAAAACATCAGATAAACTTCAAGAATTCCTCAAGATTTAGCAAAAGAGGGGGGTAGGACGAAAAAACGCCGCTTCAAGGGCGCTGGATATGGTACTATATGCTACAAATAGAAGGCATGAAGCGCTGGGAGTACTGGCTATGTCCCAAAAGATACTGGTTATTGAAGACGAAGATGGGATCATTCACTTACTCAATCTCTACCTGAAGGATGCTGGCTACAGCGTGAGTGTGGCGAAGGATGGCGCGGACGGTCTGGAACTGCACGCGCGCGAACATCCCGACCTGGTGATCCTGGATATTATGCTGCCGACCATCGACGGGTTTGAGATTTGCCGCCGCATCCGGGCCTGGTCGAAAACGCCCATCCTCATGCTGACGGCGCGCAGCAGCGAGGATGATCGGATTCAGGGCTTAGACCTCGGCGCGGATGATTACCTGGTGAAACCGTTTAGCCCGCGCGAACTGGTGAGCCGCGTGCGCGCCATTCTGCGCAGAACCAGCAGCGCCGAGAGCAACGCCGCGCGCGAGGCGGCGGCTCAGGAAGAGAGCGCGGTCCTGCGTTTTCCCGGCCTGACCGTCGATAGCACGGCGCGGCGCGTCGAGATCAACGGCGTGGAGATACAGTTGACGCCGACCGAGTTCGATCTGCTGGCTTTGATGGCGAAAGCGCCGGGTCGCGTCTTCACGCGCGAGGTGCTGATGAATAAGGTGTGGGGCTATGACTACCTGGGCGATGGGCATACCATCGATGTGCATATCAGCGCCCTGCGCAAGAAATTAGAGGCGAATACGGAGCAACGCTATATTACGACTGTCTGGCGCGTAGGGTACCGGTTCGAGATTAAGGCCCGTTCAACCACGGCCTGAACATCACGGCGACAAGATCATGGCTACAACAAAAAGTACAACAACACGAACACGCTGGCGGCACAGCATTCGCTGGCGATTGGCGCTCGGCTCCATCCTGGTGTCGCTGCTGGCAACGGCGCTGCTGGCGCTCTCCGTTATCCTGGCAATCATCTATTATTACAATGTTGATCAGAATAACCGGCTCAACAGCTTTGCCGCCAGCACCGCGCAGCGGATCGGGGTGGGATACGCGCAGGATTTTAACCTGAACAAGGCGACAGCGGCTATTTTCCCGAACTACCTGGAGCAAAATTACCAGGGCGAGCAGTATTTATTTGTCATCCTCAATCGCCGCGGCCAGGTGGCCTATCCGCACCTGGGATCGGCGACGACGCAGTCCACTTTCACCGCTTTCGCTATTGCCCTGGCCGATCCAAACCTGCGCAACGGCGATCTCGCGGGAATGCGCAGCGCCATTGCCAGCGGAGAGCGCGGCGTGGTTTCGAGCGGCGAGCTTGGCGCGGGCAGGCCGGTAGCGTTACCGCGACCTTACGTCGTCTATCCCATTTTTTTCAATGGTCAGAGCAGCAGCCCGGTGGTCGGAGCGCTGGTCTTAACGCCGCTGTCAGCGGCGGAGAACAGCGTGCCGCCCTTTATATCCGCCGTCGGCATCACGGTTCTCATCGCCGCGATCATCGTTGCCATGATCTCAGCGCTGGCGGCTATTCTCTTCTCGCGCACGATCACGCGCCCGCTCGCCAGCCTGACCAAAGCGGCGCGCGTGCTGGGGTCCGGCAATTACTCGGTGCAGGTCACTTCCACGACACATGACGAACTGGGCGAGCTTTCCCATACCTTTAACGAGATGGCGGCGAAGCTCGCCAGCGATGTACAGGAACTACAGCGACAGGAGCAGTGGCGGAGCGAATTGATTATGAATATCACACACGACCTGGCGACGCCGCTGACGGCCATCGCGGGTCTGGGTGAGTCGCTGGTTGACGGCGTGAATAAGAGCTACGATGATTACGAAGCGACAGGGCGGGTGATCGTGCGCGAAACGCTGCGCCTGCGCCGCCTCGTCAAAGATTTGCATATGATGGCGAAAGTCGAGGCCAGGGCCATCCAGCCGCAGCGCAAGCCGGTGCGGCTGGCCGCGCTGGTTGACGAGGAGCTGGCCGTGCTGGCGACCGAGTTCGAGCGGGCGGACGTGGAGCCGCGCAACGCCATTCCTTTCAATCTGCCGGCAGTCTTCGTCGATCCTGATATGCTGACGCGCGTTTTCTCCAAC
>Ga0102924_1000587_pt1 | contig 44859 bp, 51 predicted proteins | sample PaiPotPPM11metaG_FD_80116 | JGI IMG/M metagenome (GOLD analysis project Ga0102924, IMG submission 80116) | Iron sulfur acid spring bacterial and archeal communities from Banff, Canada, to study Microbial Dark Matter (Phase II) - Paint Pots PPM... ...
CCATCGTTCCGTGGCTGGTCGTGAGGCCTCTTCTCACCCTCGCCACGCGTGGGAGGGGCCGCCGAAACCGGCAATCCAATGCGGGCTACGGCCGCCCGTCGATTATTCAGACACGCCCTAGGCGACCTCGGCGCTGCGCCAGCAGGCGACGCGGTGCCCCGGTTCGATCTCGACCAGCGGCGGCTGCTCCTCGCAGCGATCGATGCGCAGCGGGCAGCGCGGCGCGAAGCGGCAGCCCTTCGGCGGCGAGACGAGGTCCGGCGGCGCTCCCAGAATCGGCGTGAGCCGGTCGCGCACCGCCGGGCCGAGCCGCGGCATCGAGCGCATCAGCCCGACGCTGTAGGGGTGCAGCGGCTTGTCGAAGAGCTGGTCCGCCGTCGCCTCTTCAACGATACGGCCGGCGTACATGACGATCACGCGCTCGCAGACCTGCGCAACGACGCCGAGGTCGTGCGTAATCAGCATCACCGCCGTGCCCATGTCGCGCGTGAGGCTGGCGATCAGGTCGAGCAGTTGCGCCTGGATCGTCACGTCGAGCGCGGTGGTCGGCTCGTCGGCGATCAGCAGGCGCGGATTGCAGGCCAGCGCCATCGCCACCATCACGCGCTGACGCATGCCACCGGAGAACTGATGCGGATAGTCTTTCAGCCGCTCGGCCGCGGCGGGAATCCCCACAGCTTCGAGCAGGGCGACGGCGCGGCGCTGCGCTTCCCTGTCCGAGATCTTGAGATGAATCCTCTGCGGCTCCATCAGTTGGAAGCCGATCGTCAGCACGGGATTCAGCGAGGTCATCGGATCCTGGAAGATCATCGAGATCGTGTTGCCGCGGATCTCGCGCATCTCCGACTCGTCGACCTTGATCAGATCAACCGTGCTGCCCTCGTTTGAGTGCAGGTCGATCGCGCCGTTGGTGATCTTGCCGGGCGGCCAGGGTACGAGCCGCATCAGCGAGAGCGCCGTCACCGATTTGCCGCAACCGCTTTCGCCCACGAGGCCCAGCGTCTCGCCCACGCGCACGTCGAACGACACGCTGTCCACCGCGCTGACGACGCCGGCACGGGTGAAGAACTTCGTGGTCAGACCGCGCACGTTGAGCAGATCGGACATGGCAGGCTCCGGACCAATCTCCGCGTTCTTGGCCCGCACACAGTATCACACGCCGCCCTCGAGCCAAACGCATGCAATCGAAACGTAACCCAGGCCTGCGTTGGCGCCCGACGCCGAATCGTTACCGTTCGTTCACGACGAAGCAACCCGAGGGGGTGAGCCGCGGCGGCTCGGCCTGCGATATACAGGTAGGCGGCCGGTGGTTCTTCCACATTCCACATCCACGGCACGCCGTCGCAGGGCTTTTGCGTTTGTCGTTTGTAATGACTTGCGTCCGTACGCGTACGACGGACGCCCGCCGCAACCCGCCTGTTGTCCTGGCTGCACCCCGGGCAACCCTGCGATGGCCTGCCTGGAGCCACGAGCGAGCGCCGCGCTACCGCTCGCGCCACGCAGCACAACACCTCCCAATTGCCGGCCATTCGGCGCCCACGTGAGCCGCCTGCCCCTGCCTCGCCTGAAGGCTCGGCTGTCCCCTCGCGGCGCGGGAGGGGTGTGCTGAGAGCAATCGGTCATCCTCAGACGAACCCTTCCCCGTGGGGAAGGGACAGACGGCGGAGCCGTCAGGGATAGGCCACGCGGCCTTGACGCGCCCTCGGCCTGGTCATAGGCTACGGCGCATAGATTTGTGCAGGATCGTGGCGTCGCCGGGCGGCGCGGCACAGGGCAACGGGAGGCACGACACGCATGGCTGCATCACCGAATGGTCTCGCCTCCCGCTATGATTTCAATGCTCTCGTGCAGGCCGAGCAGGGGCTGATCAGCCGGCGCATCTTCGTCGAGGAGGACGTCTACCAGCTCGAGCTGGCGAAGATCTTCGCCAAATGCTGGCTGTTTTTGTGCCACGAGAGCCAGATTCCCAACCCCGGCGACTTCTTCAGCAGCTACATGGGCGAGGACCCAATCCTGGTGACGCGCGGCAAGGACGGCAAAGTCCGCGCCTTTCTGAACTCCTGCCGTCACCGCGGCATGCGCGTCTGCCGCGCCGACGCCGGCAACGCCGCGGCCTTCACCTGCGCCTATCACGCCTGGACGTATGCCAGCGACGGCCGGCTGATCGGCGTGCCCAACCATCACGACGCCTACTACGCCGAGCTGGACAAAGCGCAGTGGGGGCTGGTGCCCGTGCCGCGGCTGGAGAGCTACGCCGGCCTGATCTTCGGCACATGGGATGTGTGGAGGCCGTGCCGCTGGCGGAATACATCGGCGACTTCGCCTACTACCTCGACCTCTGCTTCAACCGCCGGCCGGGCGGTGTCGAGTTCGTGCCCGGCACGCACAAGTGGCAGATGCCCTGCAACTGGAAGTTCGCCGCAGACAACTTTGTGGGCGACATGTATCACGCGCCCTTCAGCCACGGTTCGGCGCTGAAAGTGCGTGCGGATGCCGAAGGGCTGAGCGGACCGGCCGCGCGGCTCACGCAGCCGCCGATGATGCAGGTCAGCGCGGGCGGCGGCCACGGCATGGGCGTGACCTTGCTGGACGACCCCGACGGCCGCCAGTTCCCGCAACGCCCGGCGCTGCAAGAGTATCTCGACAGCATTCGCCCCGAGGTGGAGGCGCACCTGGACCACGAGCGGGCCTACAAACTCTCCACGGTGCATGCCACGCTCTTTCCGAATTTTTCGTTCCTCGGCAGCGGCACCGTGCGTGTCTGGCAGCCGAAGGGGCCGGAGAGGATGGAGATCTGGGCCTGGGTCTACGTCGACAGGGACGCGCCGGAGAACATCAAACAGACGATCCGCCGGCAGAGCGCCTACAACTTCAACCCCTCCGGCATGTTCGAGCAGGACGACGGCGAGAACTGGAACCAGTGCACGGCGTCGAGCCGGGGCTACATTGCCCGGCAGTATCCCTTCAACTACCAGATGGGGCTGGGCCACGAGCAGGCAATGGAGGAGTATCCCGGCCGGCGCGGCGCCAACTTCGCCGAGATCAATCAGCGCGGCTTTTACCAGCGCTGGCGCGAGCTGATGACCGCCGGCTAGAACCAGACCAACGCCCGTTGTTGGTGATTGGTAGGGGCGGTTCGTGAACCGCCCGTCGCGGCGCCAGCCGCGATCCGCAGCGCGCGGATCGGTGAACGCTACACGCCTGTTTGGTCGAAAGCCACGTAGCGCTACAATCGCGGGCGGCGCAATGCGGCGCGAGAGAAGATGCCAGCGCGATGACGATGGTGGCCCCGGACCTGCTGCGCGAGGTCGAACAGTTCCTCTACCACGAAGCGCGGCTGCTCGACGAGCGCCGCTTTCACGAGTGGATCGCGCTGTTCACCGAGGACATCCACTACTTCATGCCGACACGCAGCAACCGTTATCTGAACGACCTCGACAACGAGCTGTCGAAGCCGGGCGAGCTGGCCTACTTCGACGACAACCTGACGATGCTGCGCGGGCGCGTGGCGCGGCTCGACACGGGCATGGCCTGGGCCGAAGACCCGCCCTCGCGCACGATTCACAACGTCAACAACGTGCAGATCGACGCGGTCGAGGGCGATGAGATCAAGGTCCACTGCACCTTCGTGATCCACCGCGGCCGCAACGAGACGGAGCAGGATCTGTTCATCGGCTACCGCGACGACGTGCTGCGGCGCGTGAACGGTGCCTTCAAGATCGCGCGGCGCACGATCGTGCTCGGGCAGAACGTCGTCAGCGCTAAAAACCTCAGCATCTTCTTCTGACCGGCAGGGCGGCGCGTTTTCGCTGCGCAGCGTTACTCTGCGCCAGCTATCCTCACGCGTGAGCGTGAGGGAGGCGAGCTTCGCCACGCCGACGCGTGCGCCTGGCTTGCCCGGGTCGGGTCCAGCACGCCGCGTTCCAGCCCACCCCGGCTTTCGGCTGCGTGCTTCAGCCCTCGCTCACGCGCCGGCAGGACTCGCTGCGTTCGTCGGGGGTGGAGTGGATGCCAACTCGGCGAGGGCGAGGTCGGCGGCCTGGTCCAACGACAGCGCCAGCCCCGCCGCCCACGCCTGCGCGAACGCCTCCGGACTCACCGCCGCCTGCGTCGCGCGCAGCGCCGGCGTGAAGGCCGCCTGGAACTGGGGGCCCAAGAGTGGATTCTGCTCGACCGCTAACCGCCGCTGGTTACTCGCGGCCAGCAGTCGCACCGCCGGCGCGAATCGCTGCTGCGCACTCAGCAGACCTGCGCTCCCTGCCAAACAGAGCGTCGTTGCGGAGGAGCTACCCAGCTCCTGCGCCAACACCAATGTCCTGCGCCAGTGCGCCGCCGCCTCGTCCCTGTCGCCGGCCGTGGCGGCGATCCGCGCCAGCCCAGGACGAATGTTGACAGCATAGACACGGTCCCCCAGCGCCTCGATCAGTGGCAACGCCTCGCGCCACAGCGCCCTGGCCTCCTCGTGCTGCCCCTCCATCGCCGCCAGCGTGGCCAGCATGCCCAGCGCGAACATCGTGAGCCAGTCCGCGTCAAGCGAACGCGCCAGGCGGATCGCTTCCTCCAGGTGCCCCCGAGCCACAGTGCGGTTCCCGCCATGCAAGAGCAGAGCTTGCCCGACATTTCCCTCCACGTAGGCGAGAGTGACGGGGTCGCCCACCGCCCGGACCAGTTGGAGCGCTTCCTCGGCCAGTGCCTGGGCCTGGTCCACCTCCGCGGCTGGCAGAGTGGCGCCCAGCAACACGAGCGTGCGGCTGAGCGCCGGCAGGTCCTCTGCCACCCGAAAGCAAGCCGCCGCCGCCTCCCAGTACGTGACCGCGGCCGATAGCTCTCCTCGTGAAAAGGCGCAGGTGCCTGCACTCTGGAGGGCACGTCCGCGCGCGGCGCCCGCCGACGACGCCCCGGGCAAACCCAGCAGCCGCTCCAACCACTGCTGTCCCTCACCAGAGGAACGGAAATAGAACCAGATGCCGAGTGCCCCGCCGAGCCGCAACCCGACCGACGCGTCCTGCTCCGCTAACGCCCAGCCCAGCGCCACGAGCAGGTTGTCCCGCTCCGGGTCCAGCGGCCGCAACAGGTCCTGCCGCGCCCGGCCGCTGCGCCAGTACGTCGCGTTGGCCGCCTCCGCCAGGGCACAGTAGTACGCGGCATGCTCGCGCCGCTGGGCCGCTGCCTCGCCGCTGGCCTCAAGCTGCTCCAGCGCGAACTCCTGCAGCGTGGCCAGCATCTGGAAGCGCGGCTCGCCGTCCATCTCGCGCTGCTGGATGAGGCTCTGGTCGACCAGCGCGGTCAGCCCCTCCAGCACGTCCAGCTCGCCATCGGCAGTGCACACGGCCTCGGCCGCCGCGAGGGTGAAGCCGCCGGCAAGCACGCCCAGCCGGCGGAACAGCATCTGCTCCACCGCGCTCAGCAGATCCCACGACCACTGGATCGTCGCCCGCAGCGTCTGCTGGCGGGCGGGCAGCGAGCGCACCCCGCCGGTCAAGAGCGGCAGCCGCCGCTCGAGTCGCGCCAGTAGCTGCACCGGCGGCAGCAGCTTCACTCGCGCCGCCGCCAGCTCGATGGCGAGGGGCAACCCGTCGAGCCGGGCGCAGACCGAACCGATGGCGCGGAGCGCTTCATCCGTCAGCGTCAGGGCGAGGTCGGGCCGCAGGGCACGGGCGCGGTCGAGGAAGAGTTGCACGGCAGGGTTCTGGCGCAGCCGCGTCGCGTCGGCGCCTGCGCTCACTTCCGGCGCCGGCAGCGGCGGCACCGGATATTCCTGCTCACCGCCCACATGCAAGAGGATCCGGCTGGTCACCAGCAGCGACAGCCCGGGCGCCTCGGCCAGCAGATCGTAGAGCATCAGCGCCGCCGCGACCACCTGCTCGAAATTGTCGAGCACGAGCAGCAGGCGCTTGCGCCGCAGGTAGGCGGCTAGCGAGACGGCCAGCGAGCGACCCTCACTCTCCCGTACGCCCAGCACCAGGGCGACGGCCGGGATCACGCCGGCCGCATCCGCAACGCCGGAGAGGTCGACGAACCACACGCCGTCGGGAAAGGCGTCGAGCAGCTGGGCCGCGGCCGCGAGCGCCAGCCGCGTCTTGCCCGTGCCGCCAGGGCCGGTCAGCGTCAGCAGGCGCGTCGTGCCCAGCAGCGTGACGGTCTCCGCAACCTCCTGTTCTCGCCCCACAAAGCTGGTGAGCTGCAGCGGCAGGTTGTGTGGCCGGGCGTCGAGGGTCGCCAGCGGCGGGAACTCCTCCGGCAGGCCGGGCGCGGTGAGTTGAAAGAGCTGCTCCGCCTCCGCGAGGTCTTTGAGCCGGTGGCGACCGAGATCGAGCAGGCCCGCGCCAGCGGGGAGTGCACCACGCACGAGCCGGGCGGTCGCCTCGGAGAGCAGCACCTGGCCGCCGTGGCCAGCCGCGCGGATGCGGGCGCAGCGGTTCACCGCGCTGCCGTAGTAGTCGCCCTCGCGCAGATCCGCCTCGCCCGTGTGCAGGCCCATCCGTACCTTGAGCGGACCGATTTCGCCCCAGTCCTCGGCCGCGAGCGCCTGCTGGCCGGCGAACGCGGCGGCCACGGCATCACTCGCACGGACGAACACGGCGAACAGCGAGTCGCCCTCGCCACGCGGGCGCACCACCACACCGTCGTGCTGCGCGAAGACGTCGGCCAGCAGCGCGTCGTGGCGGGCCATGACCGGGCGCATCGCCTGGGAATGGGCTTCCCACAGGCGGGTACTGCCTTCCACGTCGGTGAAGAGGAAGGTCAGGGTGCCGGTCGGCAGTGCAGGCCCGGACCACGTGCTCATCGCCGCCAGCATACGCGCCCGCCACCTTCATGTGGGGCGCGATGCGCGATGGACTGTTGGATAGCCAACAGGGGTGCTGTTCGCGACAGCACAGTCGTGACGCCGTGCCCCCGGTAGTCTTCCGGCATAGACAGCAACGAGGGAACGCCGCCGGGCTCAGCGGCCGGCTGGCAAGACGGAGGCAACCGCCATGATGCCGTTTCTGGACGCAGAATCTGCTCTGCATATGCACACCAAGACCGTGGCGCGTGTCAATCGTGACGGCTACAAACTCGCCTACCGCGAGGAGGACGCACGCCTGCGCCGGCGCGACGCTGCGGCAGCGCAACCCGTGCGCCACGGGCGGGGCGTTGCGCTGCTGCAGGGGCTGCGCCGCCTGCGCTTCGCCTGAGGCGGCGGCCATCGTCCCTGCCTGGTGCCTGCCCGGCGCTGTGCCGTCGCTTACACCAGCGGCAGTGTGCTGTTGCCCGCCTCACAAAGGACCGGAGCGGAGGCAGCCGGCTGGTTGGATCCAGAGTGGCGGCGGTCAGGCGTGGCACCGCTGAACCATGCTGTCCGAAACATCGCCCTGAAATCATCCGCCAGGCGCTCTGCCGGTTTCGCAGATTCTGCTCCTATCGGCCTGTTCATTCGTTGATGCAGATACCAGCGCCGCATGGCGGGCGTTTGCCGAGTACAAGCACGCGATGCGCTCGACGGTGCGGCAGCGATGTCCGGCTAGCGTCCAGCGAAGGTTGCCTAGCCCGGCCCTTGCTCGAAGAAGTTGCGCACGGCGTGCTTGTGGTCATCGCTCTGCCTGAGCGGCGCGGTGATCTGCGGCATCTGCCGGTCGGCTTCGCGCAGCCCGAGGTCGCGGTAGACGCCGATCAGCCGCTTCGTTGCAGCGTAGGCGAGCGTCGGCCCGTTCGCATACTGTTGGGCGATACGGCGGGCGGTCTCTTCCAGCTCGGCGTCGAGCACCGCCCAATTCACCATGTTCCAGCGTTCCAGCGTCGCCGCGTCGAAGCGCTCGCCGCTCAGCTCAAGCTGGTAGGCCCGCGCGACAGGCGAGGCGCTGCGTGCCGCCCCGATCGCAGCGAGCATCGCCGCCCGCTTGCCGCGGGTCAACTGTTGCACGCTTCATTCACAGCCGGCTGGCGCACCTAACCCTGACGGCTACCGCCGTCTGTCCCTTCCCGACACAGGAAGGGTGGGGTTCGAGATCGAACGGGGGATAGGAAACCAGCCCGCAGCATGTCCCACAAGGACACCCGAGCCCGCCGCCGTCGCTCGACGAATGGAACGCTCCCGAGTCCCTTCCCGGCTCGGGAAGGGACAGCTTTGCCGCAAGGCAAAGCAGGGTTAGGTGCATCGCGCGGCTGCCGACGTCCGTACGCGCACCATCCGGACCCGAGCCCGCCGCTCGATCAGATGCTCCGCGTTCCTGGCGTGGCAAATGGCCGAGGCGCTGTGGATTCGCGAGCGGCTGGCGCTGCACGCGCCGATCTGCTGTCAACTGCCATACAACCTGGCGACGCGCGGTGCCGAGCGGGAGTTCGTGCCCGCCTGCCTGCATTTCGGGCTCGGCATCACCGTCTTCAGCCCGCTCGCCGGCAGCATGCGCTGGGGCGGCGCGGGCTTCACGCGCGAGCAGGTGGCGCTCGCGCAGCAGCTCGACGGCCTGGCCGCGGCGTGGGAACGCCCGCCGGCGCAACTCGCGCTCGCCTGGCTGCTCTCCCATCCGGGTGTGACCAGCGCGATCATCGGCCCGGAAACGGTCGCAGAGCTGGAAGCGAACGCACCAGCCGCCGATCTGCAACTCGCGCCCGAGCAGTTGGAGCGGCTGGACGCGGTCGGCCGTGCCGAGCCGTAAGCAGCGCCCGACCCCGTTCGCGCCGCTCTCGCCCTGACGTGACCGGGTCGCGGTGGCTCGCTCAGCGCTGCTGACCGCGCATGCCGGAGCAGCGCCCCGACGCCGCGATCATGGCGCTGCCACTGCCTGCCCGGAACCAACGCGGTTCACCGCCGCGGAGGGCGCAGTCGGGCGCTCGACACGGATCTCGCGTGGCTGCACCGCCTCGCCGCAGGTCTGGCAGTGGAAGGCGGTGCTCACTTCCGTGTCGCAGCGGATGTGCAGGAAGCGCGGCGTTCGCACCGGGCCGTCCGTCCATTTCAGCCCCCACATGCCCAGGCTGACGATCACGGGCAGCAGGTCATGGCCCTTGTCGGTCAGCAGGTACTCGTGGCGCGGTGGGCGATCCTGATAGGCCCGTCGCTCGAGGATGCCCTCGCGCACGAGCAGCTCGAGCCGGGCGCTGAGGATGTTGTCCGCAATACCCGACTTGCGGAAGTCATCGAAGCGGCGGGCGCCCACCAGTGCGTCGCGCACGATCAGCAGCGTCCACCACTCGCCCACGATGTCCAATGTGCGGGCGATGGGGCACGACATATCGGCAAAGCTTTTCCGTCGCATTTTTGTCGCCTTCAGTCACTTGCATCATGCCAGTCAGTGCGTTAGCCTGTCACTTGCATAGTACCAGTTACTCGGCCTGAATGCACACGCAGGAGGCATCCCATGGCACGGTTCACGGTGCTCCGCCAGGATCCGACCTCGGTCGCTCGCCCACGCCGCCGCGGGCTGATTCTCTTCGCTCTCTGCCTGGCGGCCTATATCCTCAGCGTCGACGTCACGATCGTCAACGTCGCGCTGCCCACGATCGTGCGGCGCCTCGGCGCAACGACGACCGATCTGCAGTGGATCGTCGATGCCTACAGCCTCGTCTTCGCCGCGCTCGTGCTGGCCGCCGGCAGCCTCGGCGACCGCCTGGGACGCAAGAATACCTTGCTCGCCGGGCTGGGGGTTTTCGCGGTCGCCAGCCTCGCCGGCTCGCTCTGCCAGACCGCACACGAGCTGATCGCGGCCCGCGCGGTGATGGGCCTGGGCGCCGCCCTGATCTTCCCCGCCACGCTCTCCCTGCTCGCCAACGTCTTCACGGAGCGCACGGAGCGCGCCCGCGCCATCGGCTTCTGGGGCGCGACCACCGGCATCGGCCTCGCCACCGGCCCGATCGTCGGCGGCTGGCTGCTGGAGCACTACTGGTGGGGCAGCGTCTTCCTCTCCCTCGTCCCTGTCGCCGCCGTGATCGCCGGGCTGATCGCCTGGGCGGTGCCTCCATCGCGCGATCCCGCGGCGCCGCCGCTCGACTGGCGCGGCTTCCTGCTTTCCTCCGCCGGCATGGCCGTGCTCGTGCTCAGCGTGATTGAGGCGCCTGACTGGGGCTGGGGCTCCGTGCGCACGCTCAGTGCCATGGCCGGCGGCGTCGCCCTGCTCGCCGCCTTCGTCGCCGCCGAGCGCCGCATCAGCCAGCCGATGCTGGACGTGGACCTGTTCCGCAACCCGCGCTTCACCGCGGCGAGCGGCTCGGTGACGGTCGCCTTCTTCGCCCTGCAGGGCTTCGTCTTCCTGATCACGCAGTACTTTCAGTTCGTGAAGGGCTACACGCCGCTGGGCACGGGCGTGCGCCTGCTGCCGGTCGCGGCCTCGCTCGCGATCGGTGCGGTGCTGGGAACCAGGCTCGCCGTCCGTGCCGGCAATAAGGCAGTCGTCGGCGCCGGGCTGCTGCTGTTCAGCGCGGGCCTGCTCTGGTCCGCCACGGGATCGGGCACGACCTCATACGCCGTGATCGCGGCGCAGATGGTCGCGCTGGGCGCGGGCATGGGGCTGACTAGCGCGCCGGCGACGGAAGCGATCATGGGTGTGGTTGCCAAAGAGAAGGCCGGCGTCGGATCGGCGGTCAACGACGCCACGCGGCTCTTCGGTGGCACGCTTGGCGTGGCCGTGATCGGCAGCGTCTCCGCCTCGCTCTATACCGAGCGTCTGGCCGCAACGCTTCCCGCCAGCCTGCCGCCTGCAGCCGTCACCGCGGCCAGGGGATCGGTCGGCGGCGCCCTCATCGCCGCGCACAGCATCGCGCAGGCCGGGCTCGCCCAGCCGGCCCAGCGGCTCAGCGATGTCGCGACGGCAGCGTTCCTGCATAGCCTCACCGGCGGCTGCCTGGTCGCGGGCGCGGTTGCCGCCGCCGGCGCCGTGCTTGCGCTGGCGCTGCTGCCCGCCCGTCCGGGCGTGTCCGGCGCGAGCAGCAGCCCCGAGACGGCCGGTGAGTTGGAATCGAACGCTTCCGCAGCTTGACCGCAGCTCGCGCCTTGAGCGGCGGTTCGCGGCCATCGGCCCTCACCCCCGTCGCCCCTCTCCCAATCCTGGGAGAGGGGCGACCCGGCGTAGTGTGTTCCGTGGCCGGCACGGTTAACCCGACGCCCTTTCGATCAAGCAACGCCGGATCGCCCCTTTCCCTCATCCCAGATTGCGCTCCGCGCGATGTCAGAGATTGGGGGAAAGGGGACGGGGGATTGAGGGCCGATGGCTGCAGCGTCCTTGCGTACGATCGTGCCGACGTGCTCGCCGCCCAGCGCGGCCGCAAGCAGGTGCGGCTTGAGGCCGTTGACGATCTGAAAGCGCTTCACCAGCCGCGCCCGCTCTAGCAGGTCCAGCAGCACGCGGTCGAAGGGCAAGGTTGGCAGCGCTCGTTCACGCAGCTCCGCCACGGTGATCTCGGGGATGAACGCGGCGTTCGGATGCTGCTTCGGGTCGCGGTCGTAGAGACCGTCCACGTCCTTGATCAGCGTGATCGTGGCGCAGCCGAAGCACTCGGCCAGCAGATAGGCGCCGGCGTCCGTGCGGTGCGATGGAATGCGGCCGATGCCGGGCGGATGCTCCCACAGCGAAAACGGCGGGTCGCCGTTGAAAATGATGCCGGGGACGGCCTGCACGAACAGCGGCAACAGATGGCCGAACAGCTCCGGCGGCGAGGCGACCACGCCGTAGGGCGCCAGCAGCGTGCCCAGCATGTGCGCGTTGCCCAGCGCATCGGCAATCGCGAGCTGCGCCAGCACGCCCGTGGGCAGGCCCAGGTCGATGCCGATCGAGAAGACGTGCCGGCTGCGCACGCCGCCGCCCGTGCCGATGATCAGCCGGTGCTCGGCGAGCGCCGCGCCGATCGCCGCGACCAGCGGATAGGTCGTCGCCTTACCGCCATCAAGAATCGAGCGGCCGCCGACCTTGATCACGTGGCAGTCGGGCAGCATGCGCACCACTGGCGTCTCGCTGGCGGTCATCACCTGCTTGTCGAGCAGACTCTCGCGCATCAGCAGCGACTGCACGTGGTGGCGGCGGTCCGGTGAGGCGCCGTTTGTCATTCTGCGTCCGCTGGTGGTCATGGCCGGCTCCTTCGCGTGCTTGCTTCAGGACTCGATGATCGTGCCCACCGGCTCGCCGGCCAGCGCCCGCGTCAGGTTGCCCGGCTTGAGGCCGTTGATGATCTGAATCGAGCGCCGCTGCTGCGCCGTCTTCATCAGCTCCAGCACGCTGCGCTCGACCACCACGTCGTCGAGGTCCAGCGCCTCCAGTTCGCTCACACTGATGCGCGGGATGAAGCGGGCGGCCGGGTCTTTTTTCGGATCGGCCGTGTAGAGGCCGTCCTCGTCTTTGACGTAGATCATCGAGCGCGTGCCGAACACCTCGCTGACCAGATAGGCGCCGGTGTCGGTGCGGTTCGGCGGAATGCGGCCCACGGCGGGGTTCGGCTGCCAGTAGATATAGGGCGGCATGCCGAAGAAGATCGCCGCCCGCCGCTCTTCGAGGTAGAGCGGCAACTGCGGGAACTGCGCCGGCTCGATGAAGGGGATGCCGTGTTTGGCCAGCAGGTAATGCAGCATGCGGGCGTTCTGCATGCTCACGAACGTGCCGAGGATGCTGAGCACACCCGTGGGCATCCCGAGGTCGAGGCCGACGCTGTAGGCGTGGCGAGCGCGCGTGCCCGCGCCTGTGCCGATGATCAGCTTGTGCCGCGGCAGGTTTTCGACCAACTCGTCCAGCAGCGGAAAGACCGCCGCCCGGCCGCGGTCGATGAAACTCTGCCCGCCGATCTTGACGACGTTGGCGTCGGGCAGGATCGAGACGACGGGCTGCGTCGCGGTTTCGGCCAGCAACGCCTCGTCGGTGAGCGAGCCTTCGACCAGCGCCCGCCCGAGCTGGGTCAGCAGTTGTTCTTGCATCTCATCTCCTTCGCCAGCCAGCACGGCCTCACGGAAAGCGCACCACATCAAGGAAAAACCGTTCGATGCACGGCTCACCGTGGTCCAGCGAGCCGAATTCCGCCTCCGCCCAGCCGCGCAGCGCGTTCTGCACCTCGGCCTGCACGACAGGTTCGACCGGCCGTCCGGCCCAGGCGTCAACCGCGTCCCAGGCGGCGATGACGTTCGCTGCCGTGATGGTCGGGCGCACCCATTCGGCCACCTGCCGCCGGCCGAGCAGCGTGGCGCCGGCGGCCGCACAGCGCTCGATCAGCCGGCCGCCGCCCTGCCTGCCGCCGGGAAGATGCACGCCGTGCTCGGCGAAGCGCCGCTGCCGCTCGCGTCGCAGGCGCTCGCGCAGACCGGACTCGTCGTGCTCTACGCGGCCGATCAGCAGGAAACCGCCCAACCGGCAGACGCGCTTCGCTTCGGCTGCCACGAGCTTCGCGTCGAGCAAGTGAACGACGCGCATGGCGATCACAGCGTCCGCCGCGCCGTCGCGCAGCGGCCAGGCGCGGTTGCACTCGGCCTGCACGAGGCTCGCGCTTGCCGCGTCTTCGCCCAGCTTCGCCTGGAAGCGCGCCAGCATGGCGCGAGAGAGATCCAGGCCGACGTAGCGGCACGGCAGCGCCGCGAACTGGCGGCCCAGCTCGCCCGTACCCGCGCCGATCTCCACGACCGTGCGCCGGCCGCCGGCGATCGCCAGGACCGCGGCGGCGACGGTGCACGCGGCCCGTTCGGCGATCGCGGTGCGGTCGTCGTAGGTTGTCGCCTGGCCGTCGTAGCGGCGCGAGGCCGTGTCGTTCGCGCTCATCTGGCGCTTCGCCATGCCGGACTCACGTCGGTTCCAGGCGCGGCAGTGGCCGGCGGCTCGACCTCCCACCCTTCGCTGCAGGCGCCGTCGTCCCACTCTTCGCGCTTCCACACCGGCACGCGCTGCTTGACGCCGTCGATGGCGAAGGCGCAGGCCGCCAGCGCCTCGGCGCGGTGGCGGGCGGCGACGGCCACGGCGAGCACCGCGTCGCCCAGCCCCAGGCGGCCGCTGCGCCGTGCCAGCGCCACGCGCTCGATGCCCCAGCGCCCGCGGATCTCGGCGGCAACGGCGGCCATCGCGGCTTCGGCCGGCTCACTGGGAATGCGGTACTCGACGCGCAGCACCCGCCGCCCCGGCCGCGTGTTGCAGACGACGGCGAGGAAGCTTGCCACGGCGCCGCAGCCGTCGTCGTGCACCAGCGCGGTCAGCGCGTCGAGTGAAAGCGGTTCTTCCGTCAGCAGCGCGATCATGTCCGTTTCTCCCGCGGCGATCACAGCCGCGCTCCGTCGCCGGCCAGCGCCCGAAAGACGAACAGTGTGACGGTGGCGACGGCCAGCAGCAGCACGGCCATGGCGAGCGCGGTGTAGAGGTTGGACTCCATGGCCGTCATGATCGCCAACGACATCGTCTGCGTCGTGCCGCGCAGGTTGCCGGCGAACAGCATCGTCGCGCCGAACTCGGAGAGCGCCCGCGCCCAGCAGAGCACCAGTCCGCTCAGCACCGCCGGCCAGGCCAGCGGCAGCAGCACGTGCCAGAAGGCGCCCAGGCGGCCGGCGCCGTCGATCGCCGCCGCCTGCTCCAGCGTCTCATCCACGGCCTGAAAGCCGACGCGCGCCGCGCGGATGTAGAACGGACTCGACACGAAGATCTGCGCGGCGACCACCACCTTCGCGGTGAAAGCGACGTCGATGCCGGCGCCCTGCAGGGCCGGGCCGAAGACGCCGCGCCGGCCGAAGGCCATCAGCAGCGCCACGCCGGCCACGACCGGTGGCAAGACCATCGGCAGATCTATGAGCGTATCGACCAGCCGCCGTCCTGGAAACGGCAGCCGCGCCAGTGCGTAGGCAAGCGGCGTGCCGAACAGGGCGACGAGCGCCACGGTGAGCAGGCTGGTGCTGAGGCTGAGGCGCACGGCGTCGCGCAGCGCTGGCTGGCGCAGGCTCAGCAGTAGCTGGCCGGAGACGGCGGCACGGTAGACCAGCGCCCCGAGCGGCACGGCGACGAACAGCACGAACACGGCCGCTGGCAAGAGCAACAGGCTGCCTGCGGCCCGCCGCAGGCCCGGCGGCAAGCCGAGGCGCAGCCGCGTCCGTTCGGGAAGCGCTGCGCTCAGCGGCTCGGTCCGCAGTGTGCCCTCGCGCAATCGCTCCATGCTAGCGGGCGGCCGCGTCGGTATCGGCGTCGATGAGGAAGGTCCACTGCTTCAATACCGCCCGGCCGGCGGGCGCACGCAAGCAGGCGACGAACGCCCGCGCTGCCGCGGCGAGCGGTGTGGCCCGCCCCGACGTGGACAGGACGGCCGCAGCGCGCTTGCCGGCGGCATCCGCACGGCAAGCGAGGCTGAGCACGGCAGCCGCAGCGGCGGGGATGCAGAACAAGCGGCTCATGCGCGAATACGCACCTCAAGCAAGAGTCTGAGCCCGACAACACGGGAACGGCGCCTCGTGCGCGGGGCGCGGACCATCCGCCCGGCCCAACTCGGGCGGATGGCCTCCGCAGCATTGAGGAGTTAGTCGGCGGCGGGCGACGGCGTGGGCCGGTTGCGGTGCGGACCGCTGCCCAGCCCCATATGCCGCAGCGGCAGGTCCACGCAGGCCGTGAAGGCGTTCGGGTCGCTGTCCGTGCCCTGCACGCGGATCGACAGCGTGCCGTTGAACAGCCCGCGGCGCGAGGTGTCGAGCGTGGTGATCGACTCGCCGGCCATCACGTCGCTGAGCTGGAAGTCGATGTCGCCTGGCGCCGCGTCGGTGCAGTGGCCCATGTAGATCGCGGCCTTCTGCGGCGCGGTCACTTCCGGAGCCAGCTCGATCTGCACGCCCGTCTGCCGCGAACGTTGCTGACGGGTGACCATCACCCAGCCGTCCTGGGTGCGGTCGGCGCCCGGTCCGAAGACCAAGAGCACGGGGATCGGAATCGGTTCAGGCTCGGCCTGCGCCCGCACGCGGCCGGCGCCGCTCAGGAGGAGACTGAGCAGCAAGGCGAGGGCGGCGCTGGCAAGCAGACAGAGGGGAAGCATGCTGCGCCAGGTGAGACGCATGATCGGCGGCCTCCGTTCGGTGTGTCGTCCCGTTACGATCGCGCTTCGGATCGAGCGGCAGCCAGTGCCCGCGGTCATGCTTTGCCGCCCGAGCCTATGACGAATGTCATGGGCTGGCGCCGGTTGCCTGCCACGTGCTCACGGTGGTCACGGTCAGGCCAGGCTCGCCCTGCTCGATTGCCGTTGGTCAGACAGACGCGGTGGATGGCGGCGCTCAGGCGAGGCCGTGGCGTACGGCAAAGAGGGCGGCTTGCGTGCGGTCGTGCAGTCCGGTCTTAGCCAGGACGGCGGAGATGTAGTTTTTGACCGTGCCCTCGCTCAGCACCAGCGAATCGGCGATCTCACGGTTGGTGGCGCCGCCGCCGAGCAGGCGCAGAACGTCCAGCTCGCGTGCCGTCAACGGCTCGGTGTCCGGGAGAAGCGCCGCCGCCGCGGCCCGCGGGGCAGCGCCGATCGCGGGCAACCCGCCGGCGGAGCGCCAGCGCTGCAGCACCTTGCGGGCAACGCTGGGCTGCAGCGGCGAGTCGCCGCGCATGGTCGCGCGTACGGCTTCGGCCAGGGCGTCAGAGCCGACGTCTTTGAGCAGGTAGCCGGCAGCGCCCGCTTCCAACGAGCGGAAGACCAGCTCGTCTTCATCGAACGTGGTGAGGACGAGGACATGGACGCCGGGCCAGCGCTCGCTGATGCGTCGCGTCGCCGTCACGCCGTCACGCCGAGGCATGCGCAGATCCATCAGCACCACGTCGGGCTGCAGCAGCTCGACCAAACGCTCGGCCTCAACGCCGTCACCCGCCTCACCCACGACGTGCAGATCGCCATGCAGCTCAAGCAAGGTGCGCAGCCCCTCGCGCATCAGCCGCTGATCGTCGGCCAGCACGATGCGCGCGGCGCCATCGGATCGGACCGCGCGCGGTGCGCTCATCGCTCGGCCGCCGTGCCGGCAAACGGCTGGGTCTGCGGCAACGTGTCGGTGGCGGCCGGCTCGCCGGAACTCGTCCCGCCAGGCAGATTGCCGCGCCCATCGGCGATCGGAAGCTCGACTTCCAGAAGTCCGCCGCCACGCGGCCCGCGCCCGAATCGCAGCCGCCCGCCGATCAGCGCAAGGCGCTCGCGCAGACCGAGCAGCCCGAAGCCGCCGGAGTCGCCCAGGTCAGCGGGCGGTCCAACGCCGTCGTCCTGCAATACGAGCGCAAGCAGATCGCCAGTGCGCGCGACGCTGAGCGTGGCCGCCGAGGCACGGGCATGCCGCTGTACGTTTGTCAGTCCCTCCTGCGCCGCGCGGAAGACTGCGAGCGTCACCTCCGGCGGCAGCACCGCTTCATCGGGCAAATCGATGGCGGCCTGCACGTCGATGCCCGTGTGCTCGGCAAACTCGCTGCACAGCCGGCGCAGGGCGCCCCCCAGCGCCAGTTCCTCGACCGAGGCGGCGCGCATGGCCCGCACGGAGCGCCGCACCTCCTGCAGGCACTCGACCGTGAGCCGTCGGGCGCGGCGCACCTGTTCGAGCGCCTGTGCCGGCTGATCGCCTGCCAGCTTCTCGGCCGCTTCGAGCTGCACGTTGGTGATCGTCAGGTAGTGCGCCAGCGTATCGTGAATCTCGCGGGCGAGGCGGTTGCGCTCTTCGGTCACGGCGGCCTGCCGCGCCCGGCGATGCAGCTCCTGCAGTTCGGCGTGCGCAGCGCTCAGCTCGTCGTACAACGCCTGCAGGTGGCGCCGATCGTCGGCCTGGCGCAAGGCCGCCAGCGTCAGCACGACGGCGACGATGTAGGGTGCGAGAAAGAACGACAGATAGTTGGGAAAGTCGCCGGGGTGATGCGGCACCGCGCCGGGCCAGATATTGACCGTATACGCCAGCCAGACGGAGAGGCTGAGCACGAGCCCCCAAACCGTGCCGAACAGCAGCAGCGCCTGGCTCGCCGGCAACAGATAGATCACGGTTGGGCGGATCAGCGTGCCCTGCAGCTTCACAATCTCGTAGCAGAGCGCGAGCTCCACGGCAAGCCAGAGCAACCGGCGCCAGAGCGGCGCGCGCGCTGAGGGCGCGGTCAGGTCCATCAGGGCGACCGCCAGCACGAGCAGCGTAAACGGCAGCACGAACGCGGCGGAGAGCCCGCCCTTGCGCGGCGCGGCCATGCTCAACAGCCAGACGGCGCCGGCAAGCCCCAGCGCCGCCAGCCGCAACAGCCGCCGATCGTCCGCCGCGCCTGCCCAGAAGCCGCGCATGTCCGGTTCTCCGCCCGTATGACTGGCGTCACTCTAGCGGAAGGAGTACGAACGCGCGACGGGCATGGGTTCGCGGGCGGCTTGCCGGCTCACGGCACGGCGCCCGGCGCCAGGCGCGGACATCAACCCGGCCAGTGCCCAGGCGGCGACCAATGCCGTGAGCCAACGGCTGCGCTGCCGGCCGTCGTAGTGAGGGCGCCCGCGCCTCATGTCCGGAAGTATTATCAATAGCCGTGGTTTGTGCGACAGGCTTCCTGACTGCCGTCGCAGCAGCCACGCGGCTGCTTGCGCGTCAGCTGCGTGCCAGATTCTGCGGCGCAGGAACATGCCTTATCCGTCGCGGTGTCCGTTCGCCGACTTGACCCAGCCAGGGGCAGCGCCGAGTCGCTGCCCGAGCAGCAGGCTTAGCTGTGCCGCATGTTCCTGAACGTGGCGCATGGTGTACAGCAGCAACTCCGCGAAGCTCAGTTCACCCCAGGAAAACGCGCAGCGTTGACGCGCCCGCGCGTCCGTCAGCGCTGCAATCGTCGCCTGGCACTTCGTGCGCCCGTGCTCCAGGTAGGTGTACAGCTCTTCCCTGGTATAGGACCGTTCGGGCAGGCGCCCGGCGGGGTCCAGCTCATCAAGCGTGAAAGGCGCGGGAGGGACGAAGCCTTCCACCGAGCCCGAGAGGTACACGTCGAGCCAGAAGAGCGCGTGATAGGCAAGATTCCAGAACTCCGCGTATGGATCGTCCCAGACGCGGACGTGCCACAGCTCGTCGGGGCAGGTGCGCAGCGCCTGACCGAGCATGTCGATCGCAGCGCCGAACTGCTGCCAGACGCTGGTTCGCCACTGCGCATCCATCGAGACTCCCACCGTATCCCGCGCCGCCGGCTTGCGGCCGGCAAAGCGGCCCGCCACAGGACATGGTACCGCGGGCGCCGGATGGACAGCCGCCCAGGAGCACCCGGGAACGGTCTCACATAGGCTCTTTTTGTTGTGATTTCAGCGTATCGCCGTACCTCGCAGGACTCGTTTTGCCGGGCCGGCACAGGCTGTCTCAGTACCCATTCCGCAAGCAACGTCTCTGAACGCGCCGCCAGCGACGGGTTGTGCGACGGTCAACAGCGTCTGGACCGTGGGGCGCCAGGGTTCGAGTCCGCCGCTCCTGCTTCAGCCCCGGCCCCGCTCGAACGCCGCGCCCCAGCGGTCGAGGAAGCTGACGGCCTCCACGGGCTGGCGCGGGCCGGGCGCAAAGGTGCCGCGCGGGTAGCCGAGCGGAATCAGCGCCGCCGTTTCGTAGCCGTCCGGCACGCCCAGCAGCGCTTTGACCTGCGCCTCGCGCATGCGGTGCACCGTGGTCAGCGTGCTGCCGAGACCGAGCGCCCGCGCCGCGAGCTGCAGGCTCCAGATCGCCGGGTAGATACTGGCGCCCGCCGTGACGCCCGCGTTTGCCGCCGTGCGGATGCAGCCCAGCACGTAGACCGGCACCTCGGCGAAGTGCGTGGCCAGGTACTGCGCCGACTTGCCCATCTTCTCCGCCGCGGCGATCTGCGCCGGCGTCAGCGTGACGCCCGGCGCGGGCTGGCCGTAGCCGCTGGCGAACAAGGCCGCGATGCACTCGCGGTACAGCTCGCCCAGCCGCGCTTTGGTCGCCTGATCGCGCACGACGATGAAGCGCCAGCTTTGCTGATTGCCGCCGCTGGGCGCGCGGATCGCGGCATCCAGCAGGCGGTACAGCACGTCATCGGCGATCGGGTCGGGCTTCAGCCGCCGGATCGCACGGGTGGTGTAGAGCACTTCCCACACGTCGTCGCTCGGCTGCTGCGAGGGCTGGAAGCGCTCGGCAGGGCTGGTTGCGGAAGGCGCGATCTCGCTCATGCTGTCTGCTCCGGGGCCGCGTTGGGCCTGCACCACCATAGCCGCTTGCGGCCGCGGCGTCAGCCGCGCCACGCTGATGCCTGCAACCGGCTCGCAGCGGCGGTCGTGTTGAGGAGGGCTGCTGGAACAGTACATCGCGGCCCGGCCGTCGGCCCTCATACCCCCTTCCCCTTTCTCCCAATCGTTCACATCGCGCAGAGCGCGATCTGGGATGAGGGAAAGGGGCGATCCCGGGTTGGAGCGATCCGCGAGGGCGTCGGGGTAACCGCTCCGGCCACGGCACGCCCGCCGACCCGGTAAGGTTAACCGTACCGTGCCTGGAACGCTGCAGGCAGAATCGTCTCCGGCTCCCAGGATTGGGAGCCGGAGCGCAGCGCAACCGTCGGAGACTTCCTATACAGACGAGAGGATGAGGGCCGACTGGCGCGAGAGGCATCAATGAATCGACCGCTGTTCACTGCCCTGGCCGTGGGGGCCGCGCTGCTGGCGGCGCTGGGCACACGCGGCCACACACCGGCCCGCACGCGGGCGCCGTCGCCCGGGCACGTCGCTCAGTCCGCGGCGCCGCAGCCGCCGATCGACGATCCGCAGCAGCTCGTCGCGGCCTACTACCAGGCGTTCGCCGCCGCGGTGAATGGCGGCGACTTCAGCGCCTTGCCGGCCTTCTTCACGCCGGACGCGGGCATCGATTCGCCGCTCGTGCCCGGCGGCAGCGGCACCGGCGGCATCCTCGCCTTTTACCAGAAGCTGCCGCCGCTCACCGGCTTCACGGTTGAGACGAGCAACGTTGACGAGAGCGATCCGTACGTTGATGTGGACTGGCGTTTCCGCGCCGCGCCCGGCTCGATGCGCGACTATCTGGACGGCCATGACTCATTCACGATCGACAACGGCCTGATCTCCTATTTGACGCAGACGGTGGACACGGACGCCGCAGCGCAGGCGTTCATGCCGCCGCCCGCAGCGCCGGCGCCACGCGGCCAGGGCGTGGCGAAAACCAGGGTCCGCATCAACAGCTTCACCTACATGCCTCCCGTGATTCGCGTGCCCGTCGGCGCCACGGTTACCTGGCAGAACGACGACGCAGACGCGCACACCGTCACCACTGACGACAAGAGCATGGACACGGGCGTGATTGAAGAGGGCGTCAGCGCCACGCTGACCTTTGCGGTCGCCGGCGACTTCGCCTACTACTGCACGATCCATCCCGGCATGCGCGGACGTGTCGTTGTCGGACAGTAACTCCGCGGCAAAGCTGGCAATTATGTGAATCGTTCGGACCTCCACGCGCGTTGTACTCCTCTGCGTCATTGAGCGGGCGCGTGATCTGCGCTACGTTTCCTGCCGTATGTTGCTGGGGACGGCTCGGGACAGGCCGCCGAATCGCCCACGCATGGGCACAGCATGGGGAGTGTGGATGGTGCGCAAACAGCTCGGTAAACTGCTGGCGATCGGCTCGATCGCCGCGACGTTGGTCACCGGCGGTATGCTGGTGGCGCAGGCCCAAACCGCAGCGACGATCCAGATGGTGCCCACGGGCGACACCACGCTCAGCGGCACGGCCGTGATTACGCCGCTGGGCGGCAACCAGGTGAAAGTCGATGTCACCGTCAACGGCTTGAAGCCGAACGACGATCGCGCTTCGCATATCCACAGCCCCGGCCCCGGTCCGGTGCGGGCCAACTGCGACTCGAACGGCCCGGTGGTCTATCCGCTCAGCGACGTGAAAGCCGACGCCAGCGGCAAGGGCACGGCCAGTTCGACCATCACCATTGATCCGTCCAAGGGCATTCCCACGAAGGGCTGGTACGTCAACGTGCACATGGGCGCGGCGCCGAACGTGGGCGCCGGCGTGATCTGCGGCGCGATTGCTGCGCCGATCGTCGCCGGTGCCGCGGCCGCTGCCTCCCCGGCGGCTGGTGCGGGCACGGGCGGCACGGCCGCTCCCGGCAACCTGCCGAACAGCGGTGACTCGGTGCCCACGGCCACGCTGCTCGGCGCGCTGGTGCTGGCCGGCATCGTGCTGACGGGCGCCGGCGTGGCCATTCGTCGCCACCGCGCATAGGAGCAACTTCCACTCGCAGCTCTCATCCGCGAGGCCGCCCACACGGGCGGCCTCGCTCGTTGCTGCCGGGCAGCGGCGGTAGCCGAGCGATTTCTCCGAGGATCGTGCTGCACGCCGCTGCCATCGGCCACGGCGTGGCGCCTAACCCTGACTTGCCTGAAGGCAAGTCTGTCCCTTCCCGAGACGGGAAGGGACTTCTGGAGCGTTCCTCGCTGCGCCGGACGGCGGCGGGGCTCGGGTGTCCTTGCGGGACACGCGGCCGGGTGCTCTCCACTCGCTCGATGATTCTCGGACCCAACCCTTCCTGTGTCGGGAAGGGCCAGACTTCGCTTCAGCGAAGTCTGGGTTAGGCGCCCCGTGAGCCGAAGGCGTGACGAGCCTGCTCTGCGTTCTCGGATCTCCCACGGGACTGCGTCGCGTGGCACAATGGAAGCCGTGCCCGCGAGCACAAGCAGGCAGGGAGGGCGGCGACCATGATGCGGCGCATCAACCGTGTGCTGATCGCGGTCAAGACGCTCGACGAAGGCGCCGCGGCCTTTTCCCAGCGGCTGGGACTGAGCCGCGGCCGCCGCCTCTCCGTGCCCGACGTGGGCGCCGTCGGCGAAGCGCTGCCGCTGGGCGACGCCTGGATCCAGCTGCTCGAACCGGCGGCGGACGGTCCGGTGGCGCGCTTCGTGCAGCAGCATGGGCAGGGCATCTACGGCATCGGTCTTGAGGTGAACAGCCTGGCCGACGCCCGCCTGCGTGTCGAGCAGTGCGGCCGGCAGGCGCATCCGCTGCGCCTGGGCGACGAAGAGCTGGTCTGCCTCAAGCGCGAGCAGCTTCCCGGCCTCACGGTCTGGCTGGCGGAGAGCGGCAGCGGCCCGGAGCCGGCCGATACCGTCTCGCCCTTCCTCGGTGTTTGGCAGGTGACGAACCTGGTGGAGGACCGCGACAGCGCGGCAACGGCCTACGAGGGGCTGTTCGGCCAGCCGGCGCGCGAGGAGAGCTTCCGCCAGGACGGCTACGGCTATCTGGGCCGCACGCTCTATTACGGCCAGGGCTTCGCCGCGGACAGCATCGAGATCGCGCAGGTGCACCGGCCCGAAACGGCGATGGGCCGCTTCTGGCAGCGCCATGGCCCCAGCGCCTACATGATCACGCTGGACACAGACGATATCGCCGCCGCCCGCCGCGGCTTCGAGGCGCGGAACGTCCGCTTCAGCGGCGAGACGGGCGAGGGCTACGCCGGCCGCGTGCTCTACGTGCATCCGGCGGCGCTGGCCGGCTGCTTTACCGGCGTGATCGCCGCCGAGCCCGCCTGAGGCCGGAGGGCGCGCATGGTTATCGTCTCCTCCGCGCCCTTTGTGCCCGACCCGCGCGACCGGCTGCTCTATCTCGCCCGCGTGCGCGCCGCGGGCGCCGCGCAGCCCACGCCGCACGCGATCTTCGGCCGCGTGTTTGAGCCGGAGCTTCAGCCGCTGCCGCCGGCCGAGGTCGCGCCGGACCTTGCCGGCGGGCTGGTGCGCGTGCGCGCCCTGGACCAACTGGTGCTGGCGCTGGCCGGCTGACTGGCCGGCACGCTGCAAGGCACGCTGGAAGCGCGTCACGTCCCCTCGTCCCGGCTGGAGGCGCTGGTCTGCGGCCGCGTCGTACTGCGCGAGGGCCGTGTGCGGCTGGCGAGCGTGCAGGCGCGCTACACACTGCCCCTGGCGCCGGAGCACGAGGCGGCGGCACGCCGGGCGCTGGTCCTGCACGAGACGGCCTGCCCCGCCTCGCGCAGCGTCCGCGAGGCGATTCCCGTGAGCTGGGAGGCCGAGCTGCGGTTTGCCGGTCCGGCAGCGGGATAGCCCTGCCCAGCGCGTAGTGGGACTGCCCAATCTGAAGCGAGGTCGCGGTAGCGAGCGGCCCGCGCGTCCGGGTCCTTTGGCTCTGCCGCTGCGCCCCTGGCAGGCGTTATACTTGCTCCAATGACCGTATTTGACCGCCGGTAAAACACCGGCGCGCGGGGGCGGAGTCTGCAGATGACCACGGAGACGCGGCGCGACCTCAGCGACATCCAGCTGCTCGATCCCGATGTCTACGTGCGCGGCCAGCCGCACGACCAGTGGGCGCGTCTGCGGGCGCAGCAGCCGGTCTTCTTTCACGAGCGCTGGCACGCCTATCCGCCGCACTGGGCGATCACGAAGTACAACGACATCGTCTACGTGTCGCGCAATCCGACGCTCTTCATCTCGGGCCTCGGCATTACCGCCGGCAACGATCCGCACCATCCGGAAGAGGACGCCGGTCTCGGCACGATGATGATCACCAGCGATCCGCCGCGCCACGTGCGCCTGCGCCGGCTGGTGAACAAAGGCTTCACGCCGCGCGCGATCGGCGAACTGGAGTCGCACGTGCGGCGCATCGTCACGCGCATTCTCGACAACGTGCAGGGCAAGGGCGAATGCGACTTCGTGCTCGAGGTCTCCTCGATCCTGCCGCTGGCCGTGATCTGCGACATGATGGGTGTGCCCGAGCCGGACTGGCCGAGAATGTTCGACCTGACGAATCGCACGCTTGGCGCCGAGGATCCGGAATATCAGGTCGAGGGTGTGGATGCCAACCAGACCGGCTATCTGGCGCGCATGGAGATGTTCCAATACTTCGCGAAGATGGTGGCCGAGCGGCAGTACCAGAAGAAGGAAGACCTGGTCACGACGCTGGTCGATTCGGACATCGACGGCGAAAAGCTGACGGACGAAGAGATCCTTTTCTTCTGCTTCCTGCTGATCGTGGCCGGCAACGAGACGACGCGCAACGCGACCACCGGCGGCCTGCTGGCGCTGTTCGACCACCCCGAGCAGCGCGAACGGCTGCAAAACGACCGTTCGCTCCTGCCCACGGCGATCGAGGAGATTCTGCGCTGGACCTCGCCGGTCACGCACATGTCGCGCACGGCCACGCAGGACACGGAGGTCGGCGGACAGCTCATCCGCACCAACGAGAAGCTGGTGATGTGGTATCCCTCGGCCAACCGCGACGAGGCGATCTTCCCCAACCCGTTCCGCTTCGACGAGCCGCGCACGCCGAACGAGCACATCGCCTTCGGCATCGGCGAGCACTTCTGCCTGGGCGCCAGCCTGGCGCGGCTGGAACTGCGCGTAATGTTCGAGGAGCTGTTGCAACGGCTGCCGGATATTCAGCCCGCCGGCCCGCCCGAGCGGCTGCGTTCCAACTTCATCGGCGGCATCAAGCACCTGCCCGTGCGCTTCACGGCACGGTAGGGAGTGTCGGGGACAGCCGGTAGAGCCGGAGACCATCCTTCTGCGTCCCTCACAAGGACACCACCGCCCCGCCGCCGTCTGGGGCTGTTCTTCCAGCCTCCCGCTGATCCTCGAACCCCACCCTTCCTGTGTCGGGAAGGGACAGATATCGCTTCAGCGATATCAGGGTTAGGTCCCGCGCGGGCGGCATGGTGCGGTCCACGTCATTGCCGATGAGTGAGTTCTGGAGAATCGTCGAGAGAAACAGCAGCAAGACGAGGCCGGGGCTCTGGTTGCGCGTGAGCACGCATCTGCCCTGCTGCGAAGCGCAACTGGTCTTCGTCCGACGTGCCGATGGCTTCACCGGATCCGTGTGAACCGGTTCATGGATCGTGCCTCAGGACCAGGTCTATGCTCTGGTTCTAGGCGAGAAGGAGGTGGCACACATGCCGGTCATTCATCATATCAGCCACGGTCATAGTGCCGGCCAGGCGCTGGGCGGAAGCCAGGGAGGCGGCAACAACGACGGCGGAGGCTACCGCATCAAAGGCGGACAGATCATCCCGATACCGCCGTGGCAGCCCTTTGTTGGGTTCGCGGGCGTATCCGCAGGCAACTGAACCGTGACGGCGAGCGTTCATGCGGCGGGCGCTCGCTGCGGCCGGTACAATACAGCGGCATCCCCATCTTTGCCTCGGAGGTCGCCGTGTCGCGTGTGCCGGGAACCCGCGTCTTCCTGTTCGCCGCCCTGGTGGTGCTGCTCGGTGCGCTCGGCGCAGCGCCGGCGCTCCGCCATACTGCACCCGCTGCCGCGCAGGTCGGTGTGCCGGACGCCGTGGCCGCGCTGCTGCCGGTCGGGGCGCGAATCCAGGACGCCAGCACGGCTGACTTCACCAACGCCGGCGCCAACGGCTGGGCCGTGCTCTACGCCACGCCCACCGATATCCCCGGCGCGGCCGCGCTGAGCAATTGGAGCGTGGCGATCGCCGTTCCTGACGCGAGCGGCTTCACGCTGGGCGCGACCTTCACCATTAAGGACGCAAACGTGGCCGGCATGACCGTGGCCGATGTGGCGGGCACGCCCGCCGTGGCGCTGTTCGCCGGCGTCGGCGCTCACGCGGCGCAGATGACGGTTGCCCGCTGGGACGGCGCCGAGTTCGTCGCGGTTTTCGAAGGCAGCACCGACACGCCGGGCTTCGACTTCAAGGACATCGACGGCGACGGCCAGCCCGAGGTCGTGGAAGCCGCCTCACCCTATTGCCGCGACTACGCCGAGAGCCCGCAGATCGTCGTCGTCTACAAGTGGGATGGCATGCAGTTCAGCGAGTGGGCTGGGCCGTATCCGCAGAACCTGATCGCCGATCGCCTGGCCTATGCCCGCAAGGTAACGCTGCAGATGAGCGACTGGAAGCAGGACGATCAGGCCTGCGTCTGGGGCGTCGTCGCCTTTCTGACCGGCCGCGGCGGCGATGCTGCCGGCGCCGATGCGGCCTGCAACCAGGCGAAAGCGATCTCGCCCGCATGGGAAGACCCGCAGGCCTGCCCGGCCTATATCCTCAGCCCGTACGAGAAGGTCCTCCACTTCTACGATCTGCTCAACCAGCAGCGCTACTTCGAGGCGTGGGATCAGTTGAGCAAGGCGTACCAGGTGCAGCAAGGCGGCGAAAGCGCCTGGGAGCAGGGCTACAAGAGCACGCAGAGCGTCACGATCGAAGACGTGCAGCCTGCAACCGGCGACCCGCCGATCGTGCCCGTCACCTTCTCCGCGACGGACAGGACGAGCGGCGGCAGCGTCACACGGCGCTTCAGCGGCGCCTGGACGCTGGTGGTGGAAGAAGGTGTCTGGAAGCTGGACACGGCGGACATCCAGCAGGTGCAGTGAGGGCGGTGGCCCGCGCCCTCACCCCCTTCCCCTCTCCCAATGCTGGGCGAGGGGCGATCCTGGGTCGGGCGTTCCGTGGCCGGTGCGGTTACCCGTGCGGCGGCGTATATCCGAAGTGATTCGTGGCGACGCGCCCAGCAGCGGCTCGGGTAACCCGACGTCCTTACGGACCGCTTCAGACTGGATCGCCCCTTTCCCTCCAGAATTGGGGGAAAGGGGACGGGGGATAGAGGGCCAGTGCCGCGCTGCGCAGCTTCTTCTCGCCGTCGAGCTTGCCGGCGGCGAGCGCTGCGGCAAGCGTCTCGGGGCCGTCCACGCCGAACTCGGCGTGCAGGCGGCGTATGGCAGCGGGCGACAGGCCCGCGTTGGCCAGCGCCACCTGCCCCGCTGGCACCTCGGCGCGCAGCCGCTCCAGCAGGGGAATCGCGCCCGTGGCCAGCAGCGCTGCGGTCTTCTCGGCGATCGCCTTGCCGACATGCGGCAGCGCGGCCAGCCTGCCCGCGGCCAGCAGCGCATCGACGCTCTCCGGTGTCTCACGCAGCGCCTGCGCGCCCTCGCGGTAGGCGCGGACTTTGAACCAGCTTTCGCCCTGCAACAGCAGCCGCACGGCGATCTCGTCGAACGCCGCCGCGACCAGCTCGTTCCGGCGTTCGCCGCTCACGCCTCGTTTGCCTCCTCAGGCAACCGTGCCGGTCGCGCTTCCAGCGGCAGCCGCAGCGTCACGCGGGCGCCGCCGCCGGGCACGTTCTCCGCAAACAACTGGCCGCCATGCGCCTCGGCGATACCCCGCGCGATGTACAGCCCCAGGCCGGCGCCGCGCGGCGTGTTCCCCGACTCCTCGGGCACAAGGCGTACGTGCGGTTCGAAGATCTCTTCCAGCCGGTCCTGCGGGATGCCGGCTCCTTCGTCCGTCACGCTCAGTTCGACCGTATGGTCGATCGCACCCACGCGCACGGTGATCGTGCCGCCAGGCGTATACTTGACCGCGTTGCCGATCAGGTTAGCGATGATCTGGGCGATGCGATCGGGGTCGAAGTCAAGCGGCAGCGGCGTTCCCGCTCCTTCGATGCGGATCTGATGCTGGGGCGATCGCTCCTGTGCCAGCGTCACCTGCGCGGTGGCGATCTCGGCCAGGTCGGCCGGCTCCGTCTGCACCTGGAAGCGGCCCGTGGTCAGGCGTGCCACGTCGCCCAGGTCCTGCACGAGCCGCGTCAGCCGGCGCGACTCGCTCACAATCACGTCGAGCGCCTGCCCCAGCCGCTCCTCCGGCTGATTGGGCCGGCCGAGCAGTTGCGCATAGCCGACGATTGTCGTCAGCGGCTGGCCCAGCTCGTGCGCGATCATCGAGACAAACTCGAAGCGCTGCCGCTGCGACTCTTCGAGATTGTGCTGCGTTTGGCGCAGATCCTCGACCGTGCGCGTAAGCTCAACCGTGGCCTCATCGATGCGGCGCTGCAAGTCCTGGTTGAAGGCCGCGATCGTGGCATTGGCGGCCTCCAGTTCGGCGACGCGCGCCTCCAGCGCCCGGCGCAGGCGCGAGCGCTCCACGGCGCGGCCGATCGTCAGCTTCAGCTCGTCCAGGGCGCAGGGCTTGAGCAGGTAATCGTAGGCGCCCTCGCGGATCGCGCGGATGGCCGACTCCAGCGAGCCGTAGCCGGTGAGCATCACGCACGAGCACTCGGGCTGGCGGCGGCCGACCTCGTTCAAGACCTCGATGCCGTCCGCATCCTCCAGACGCAGATCCAGCAGGGCGGCGTCGAAAGCTGCCTGCTCCAGCGCCGCCCGCGCCTCGGCAGCAGATCGCGCCGTAGCGACGGCGTACCCCTCCTGTTCGAGTACGGCGTGCATCGTGATCGAGACGCTCTCATCGTCGTCCACGACCAGCACGCGGGCGGGGGGCGCATCAGACATCCGCAGCCTCCGCCGGCAGCGCCACGGTGAAGGTCGTGCCGCGACCCGGCCGGCTCTGGACCTTGAGCTGGCCGCCGTGCTGACGCACGATGCCCAGGCTTACCCAGAGGCCGAGGCCGGTGCCCTTCGTCTCGCTCTTGGTGGAGAAGAACGGTTCGAAGATGTGACGCAGATGCTCCTCCGAGATGCCGCTGCCGTTGTCCTGAAACTGCACCAGCAAGCGGTGCCCATCCTCGATGAACTCGGCGTCCGTCTCGCGCGTCATGCGCGTTGTGATGCGGATCGTGCCTCCTTCGGGCATGGCGTCCCGCGCGTTCAGCAACAGGTTCAGGAAGACCTGTTTGAGCTGGTCGGCAGAGGCGAGGATCGAGGGCAACGACGGGTCGAGCGCGGGGCGCACACTGACGCGCGCCTGACGCAAATGACGGTCCAGCAGCGCCAGCGCATCGGTCAGCGCCTGGTTGACATCGGTGATCGACTTCTCCACCACGGGGCGATAGAAGCCGAGCATCTGCCGCATGATCGTGGAGACGCGCTGCGTCTCGCGGCTGGCGATCTCCAGAAACTTGCGGTTCGGATCGTCCTCGGCCGTGCGGCTGACCAGCAGGTAGAGGGCGTTCTTGATCGCCTCCAGCGGGTTGTTGATCTCGTGCGCGGTGGCGGCGGCCAGGCGGCCCACGGCGGCCAGCTTTTCCGACTCGAACAGTTGCTGCTCCAGCGTGCGCCGCTCGAGTTCGCGGATTCTGGTCAGGTCGTGCAGCACGCAGACGATCGCGGTCACCTGCCCCAGCCGCTCCTGCACCTCGGTTGCGGTCACGCTCATCGTCAGCGCTTCGTCCGTCTCCGGGTCGACGATCTGGATCTCGCCCTGCTTGACGGCGCTCGCCTCCAGCCGCAGTTGCGAGAGGAACGAGCTGAAGCGGGCATCGTTGGCCAGATACGTGGTGGAGACGTCGGCGGGCATCCGGGCCGCCTCGCGCGGCTGCAACAGCCGCTCGGCCGGCTGGTTCATCAGCACGATCTGCCCATCCGGATCGGTGACGACGATCGGGTCGGCCACGTTGCCGAGGATCAGGTTGAGGCGGTCCCGCTCGTGCCGCGCCTGGTCGCCGGCCGTCTCGAGGCCGCCGAGCGTCTGTGTGAGCTCATCCAGGGCGCGGCGCAGATCGGTCACGTCTTTGAGCACGCAGGCCTGGGCACTCTCACCCGTGCGCAGATTGGTGGCCGGCTTGCGGATCAGCTCAAACAGCAGCTCCGTGCCCTCGATCGGGTCCACCAGCGTCAGGTCGCGGCTGGCGCCGCCTTCCTGTTCGAGCGCGAAGCTGGAGAGCGAGGCGGAGAGCAAGACGTTGTTGATCTCGATCGCGTAGCGCTTGCCGGCGCTGTCGTCCGAGCCAGGCTTGAGCAGTCGCTCGGCGTGCTGGTTGGCGAGCAGGATATTGTTGCCTTCGTCGGTGAGCAGCACCGGGTCTTGCACGGCGTTGACCAGCCACCAGAGCCATTCTTCGGCGACGGCGTGCTCTTCGTCCGATTCGCTGAGCCGGCGCACCTCGCCCCGCTCGGTGATCGCCGCCACAAGCTGCGCCGCGTAGGGCAGCAGAGCGTTCACCTCACGCTCGCCGATCGCCCGCTCGCGGCTGACGACGAGCACACTCGATGCCGGCGGCAGCGGCACCGCGGCGAAGGCGATCAGCCCGTAGCCCGCGTAGTGCGGTCGCGCCGCCTCGGGCACGCGCGGGTCGCGCATCACGTCGTCCACGCGCAACGGCCGGCCGCTGCGCAGCGCTTCGACGATCGGGGTGTGCTGGGACAGATCGAACACGTTGTTTTCCAGCAGACCGTCGGGTGGGTTGACGCCGACCATACCGGCGACGCTGCCGGCCTCGCTGTCCACGAGACAAACGAACGCGCGCTCATAGCCCAGGGCGCCGGCCAGCATCTCCAGTGTGGGCAGCACCAGCTCGTGCAGCTCGGCCAGCCGCGCCGCCGTACCGCTGCTGCGGTAGATGTCGAACAGATCGCCGCCGCTCGCCACGCCCTCCCGCAACGTCGCGTCGCGCTCTCGTTCGCTCGTCTTCTCCGGGTGGATCGCCATGTCCTCGGTCCAAACGTCACCCGCGCGGCCCTAGCCTTCGCGCGTCGTCTCGCGCCGCTCCACCACGGTGCGTTCCGTCGGCGCGGCGCCGCCCTCGCGCGCGGGGCCGAGTGGCGCGCGGGCGATGGGCGAGGTGATGCCCACCGCCTCGGCATACTTCAGATAGGTATCGATCGAGGCGACGACGATGCGCGCCTCGACCGTGATCAGGTCGATACCGACCAATGAGATGCGCACCCAGGCGTCGATCACGATGCCCTTATCGAGCACGCGATCGAGTACGTCGATCAGGCTGGTGCCACCGGAGTGGCGCTCCACCACCATCTTGAGCCATCCCTCTCCCGGCTCGACCCGCCTATGCGGGCGGACCGCCGCGCTCGTGCTCCACGGCCGTTCGCTCGCCGAGCAGCCGCTCCAGTGTCTCGACGCGCGCCCGCAGCGCCGCCGTCTCCTCGGTTTCTGTTTGCGCCGCGGTGCTCAGGAAGCTGTCGCGCCGCCACCAGTCGAGCCCGATCTCCGCGGCCTTGTCGATCGAGCACACCAGCAGCCGGATGCGGATCGTCAGCAACTCGACGTTGGCCAGCGAGACGCGAATGTCGCCGGCCACGACCAGTCCCTTATCGAGCACCCGGTCGAGGATGTCCACGAGCGTCGTCGCGGGGGGCGGGCCGGCGCTCCTGCGCCCGAACTCGATCATGGTACGTCGCCCAGCAGCCGGCCGAGCGGCCCGAGGTCGAGGTTCAGATCCTCTGCCGAGAGGCCGAACGCCTCACGCATCGCCGTCATCGTTTGCTCCAGCTCGCGCAGCGCGAGCCCCATCCGCTCCACGTCCGCCTCGGCGAGGCTGCCGCCTTCCATGCGCCGTACGGCCTGCCGCTCCATCAGTTGCCGCAACAGCTCCACCAGCGCCAGCGCCAGCCGCGCCAGCCCCTGCTCCGGCCGCTGCTCGCTGCCGGCTGTGGCGTGCTCCGCCAGGCTCGCGAGCGCCGCGGCCTGCTCGGGCGCCAGGTGGCCGGTCGCCATCGCCGCAGACGGCGGCGGGCGCATATCCGGCAGCCGGCGCGGCGCCGCGGTGCCCGGCATGCGCCCGGTCCCGGCGGGCTGCCGCTCGGGCCACGGCTCGCTGCGGCCGGCAACGAGTCCCTGCTGCTGCATCGTCTCGACCGACGTAATCAGCAGATTGAGGCCCACATAGACAAGGTCCACGCCCGCCAGCGAGAGCGTCGCTTCGCCGGTGAGCAGGGCGCCGCGATTCAGCAGCAGATCCACTGCATCGATCAGCGAGACGGCCGCAGCAGACGGCGCCCGCGTGGTCATCGTACGTCACCCGCAGCCGGGCCAGCGAACGTTTCGGTAAACGTTTCGGCCGCAATAGCTTCATCGGCAACTGTTGCATCTGGAATGGTACCGCGTGTGACGAACGAGTACGGCGCCCACGGTCCCGAGCACTGCAGCGCAAGCCCGCGTGCCGCACACTCGCGCTCGGTCGTGCCCGCCTCCGCCAGGAAACGCTCGGCGCCTTCGTTCTCCACCAGAAACGCCGCCTTGAGCAGCAGCCACGGGGCGCCGCCCGCCAGCGCCGGCTCGTCCACGCGGGTGTCGCGGCTGAGCAGCGCCAGGCGGCGCAGCACGTCTTCCGCCAGCACGGCGCCCAGCAGCTCCGCCTCGCGGGCCACGACGCGCTCGCGGCTTTTCGCCAGCAGGTAGGCGCGGCCGGGCGACGCGACGGCGAGCTCCGCGTCGATCCGGCGCAGCTCCTCGCTCTCGGCCGCGGCGGCCTGTTCCAACGCCGCCGGCTCGGCGAACAGCTTCACCCCCCACTCCTGCCGGCCGCGCACCCGATCGAGCAAGGCGCGAAACTGCGCGGCGCCGTCGCTTAGCAGCCGCACGACGGCGCCCGCGTCGCGATAGATGGCGCCGAACGTGACCGGCACCACGGCGTCCGCGGCCTCGGCCAGGGCGTGGACGGCGTTCTCGTGGCGCACGGCCAGCGGCGTGAGCCGCGGCAGGTCTGCCAGCAGATCCGCCAACGGCGCCTCGTCGAACTGCGCGGCGGATACCAGGCTGACCGCGGCCACGAGCCCGCCGGCCTCGATGGCAAACAGCGGCGCGCCCTCGGCCATGCCATTGATCGTCCCGGCCGCGAGCCGTTCGACGGCGCGGCCGCCGGGCGCCAGCACGCCGTAGAGATAGTACAGCGCGGACGGCGGCGAAGCCTCGCGCGCCGCGGCAGGGTCTGCGTGCGGCGCTGCGGCCCGCGGTGCGCTCATCCTGCCCCCCGCGCTTCGCGGTAGGCGCGGGCCTCGCGCAGCCGCACCATGATCTCGGCCTCGGCGTCCAGATACTCCTCCTCGGTGATCTCGCCCTCGTCCAGGCGCAGTTGCAGGAGCAGCAGCTCTTCGTGGATGCGGTCGACGTCCATCAGCTCCTGCTCCGCCACCTCCAACAACTGCTGCAAGATGAAGCGGAAGCCGAACACCGGCAGCGAGACGGGCGCGGTCAGCAGTTGCAGCAGCATCGTCTGGCGGTCCCGGCGCGTTCCGGCGTCAACTGGCGACCCCGGCGCGTTCCAGCTTCAGGTGAATATTGACGAAGTTGTAGGGCGGCCAGGGGCCGGTGTACTGGAAGCGCAGCCGGCCCTCGTACTTGCGCGCGATCTCCTGCACCTGATCGTCGAACTCGGCCGCGCGCTCGCGCTCGATCAAAAAGGCGGCGTTGAGAATCATCTTGTCGCCGATCGGCTTGTTGTGGCGCGAGGCGATGGCGCAGCCGCGCAACTGGTCGTAGATCTCACGCACGTAGGCATCGGAGGCTTCGCTCATCGCCCGCTCGACCATGCGGCCGAGCTGCATGCGGGCGAAGTAGGTCGAGGTCAGGCGGTTGGTGAGGATCTCCTCTTTGAGCCGGCGGATCTCTTCCGTCTCCTCCTCCACCTGCTTGAGCACCGTCTCCGGATCCCAGTTGACCTTGAGGCCGAACTCGATCTTGCCTTCCATCTTCTGCAACACGTCGCGCAGGGCGTCGGCCGTGTCCTTGAGGAACTCGACTACGTCGTCGTGCGTGCGGAAGATGGCGCCGAAGCTCATCGGGATCACGGTGAACTCGCGCAGCACCGTCTCGATCACATGCTCGTGCGTGAGCGCATTCTCCCGCGTGGGGTCGTAGACAACCACCGGCGTATTGGAAACGACGGCCGAAAGCCCGCCGTGCTCGATCGTGCAGACCTCGTCGTTGCGGCCGCCGATGCCCATACGGCCGAAGCTCTGCGGCGCGGCGCACTCGATGATGCAGTAGACGTACTTGCCTTCGTCGGGCGTACGTTCGGTATCGGCGCCGTAGCCGACAACATGCTCTTCGACCGTCATCGAGCACCCCTTGTCACGCGGCAGCGGCGCGGGGCCGGGCCGCGCCGCTGCCGTTCGCTGATTCGTCCCGGAGGTACAGGTCGAGCAACGCTCTGAGCGTGATGAGCGACGCCTGCCGCGTCAATAGCCTTTCAGAGCGAGCCCGCCCGCCTGCGCTTACACCGGGCAGCCATCCACCGTGATCGAGCCGCCGTCGGCCCTCAGTCTGGCCCAGGCCGCCTGGCCCGGCTCCAGATCGGCGGTCGTGATCTCGTGAATCGCGCCGCTTTCACTGTATACCCGCTTGAGCACCGACGTGTAGCCATGATGCGCCGCGTCATAGACCAGCACATCGGCAAGCGCCAGCGGCGTATCGCCGAGCACGATCGCACGGCGGGTGCTTGACGGATCGCCGATCAGCACCCAGCCCGCGCCGGTCGGGAGCTTGACTTCACAGGGCGCGCCCGCATCGCCGCCATCGATCGTCGCGTCCGCCGGCAGATACGCCCAGTAGCCGCGGCCGCCGCTGAGCGGCTGGGCAGCCGGCAGCGCCTCGTAGGCACGATCGCCGGCCTGGAAGGTGTAGATCGGGCCGAGGGCACCGCGTACCGTGCTGCCGGACGGCCCGGCGATGAGCTGCCAGCGGCCGTCTGGACCGTCGCCGCGCCCGTGGCCGAGCGCGTGAGCCGCGGGCGAGCAGGCGAGCCCAATGAGTGTGACGAGGGTGGTGAGGAGTGAGAAACGAATGAGACGACGCATGCTGGCACCTCCGTACGACAACGGCGCCGGGCTTCTGCCCGGCGCCGGATGCTTGTATGCGGGTCGCGCTGGCCGCAACCGCGCCGCGGGTTAGTAGTCCATGCGGATGTAGGTGTAGCGCACGGTGCCGGCGTCGGTCGTGATATCGAAGGTCAGCTTGCGGTTCTGCACCGTGCCGAGCACCTGGCCGCCGTCGAAGGAGACGTTGGAGCCGTCGTAGGTGTAGGTGCCGGAGGCGTCGCCGAAGCTGTAGGTGCCGTCGTTGTAGAGGGCCAGCACCGGCTCGCTGCCGGTACACCACTGGCTGCCGAAGCCGACCAGCAGCATGCTCGAGCACTGGTAGTGGCCGGCGATCGACTGCGGGTTGGACGCCGGCGGATTGTTGGGCTGCGAAGCGGAGCCGCCGCCGACCGTGAACGGCGTGCAGACCTTCGCCGTCACGAGGCTGTTGACGCAGACCTGCTGCCGGCCTTGCTGTGCCTTCGACGGCACGACCACGTCGGCGCTGAAGGAGCCGTCGCTGCCCGCGTACACCAGCGGATCGCCGTTGTTGCGTATCTCCACCGTGCCGCCGTCGGGCGTCACCAGGTTGATGAAGACGATGCTGCCGCGGCCGTTGGCGGCGAAGCCCTGGCCGGAGACGGTGACGGTGTCGCCGATCGCGCCTGACCCAGGATTGACGCTGACGGAGGGGCCGCTCTGCGAGGCTGAGCCGGAGCTGCCGCTGCCGGAGCCGCCGGTGGTGAAGACGACCTGGCCGTTGTTGGGGCAGTTATTGCCGGGGTCGGCGCAGGGGCCGCTGGCCTGGGCGCTGCTGGTGAGCGCGGCGCCGGCGATGAGCGCGGCGCCGAGGGCGATGGTCGTGGTGATGATGCGGATACGCATGGCGATCCTCCTCTTTCTTTGTGGGTGCTGCGGCCCGCGCTCGCGGCAGGGCGTGGGTGGGCCGCCAACGCCTCCTTGTCGATCTGAAACCTGACGCTGGTCGCGGTATGGTGAGCGAATCAGCCGCTGGCACCGTCGAACACCGAAAGCCCGTTGCCGCGCCCGCGCTTGCCCTCGGGGTGCTGCAGCTCGGCGAGCAGTTCGACGGCCGTGCGGGCCTGGAGGACGAACCCGGCGAAGGGATTCAGCGCGGGCTGATTGGCGGTGAGGCGGCTGGCGATGAAGTTTTCCATGATGCTTGCTCCTTTTGCGTTGTACTTCGTGCTATTCGATTCGCGGTGGGGCTCGCCGGAGTCTTAGCCGCTGGTGCCGTAGCCGTTGCCGCCGCCGCGCTTGTACTGCGGGTGCTGCAGCTCGGCCACGGTGGCGGCCGCGAGGCGCAGCCCGGTGATGAAGCTGGCGAAGGGATCCAGTGCGGACTGGCCGGGGCTCAGGTGGCTGGTGAAGAGGTCTTTCATGGTTGTTGCTCCTTTTTGCTGGGGGCGGGCGGCTGCCCGCCGCTGGCTGCGTCCGTCGCAGCTCACACTCATATCTTCTGCCGGATGCCGGCGCCTGTACTGACCGGCGGCTGACGCGCGGTTGACCGCTTGCTGACAACGCTGACGGGCGTTGGCCACGAGGTCTCGGTCATGGCAAAGCACCGTCGCTTACGAGGCAGCGGTGCCCATCCCGCCACAACTCACCGAGTGGCACGACAGGCGCACGACACGGCAAAGCCGCCCTGAAAGGCGGCTTGCTGCGGGAGAGAACGGGCACCGAGGTGGGGATGGGATCGCGCCCAGGGCGTGGTGTCTCGGCCGGCGCACGCGATTACTGCTGTGTCAGAATGAGCATCAGCACGAACAGGAATCCGGCGCTGAAGAGCAGGCCGACGAGTGCCTGCCAGCCCGTCCACAGCACCCAGCTCCAGTGATTGGGCGAGCCCCGCGCTCCCAGGCTGCGGGCAAGTGCCTCGTTCTGATACCCCACCACCGGCAGTTCCCACCACGAGGAGGTGGCGCCGAGTGCGCGGGCGTACCATCGCTTGCGGCCGGACGGTGTCAGCAGCCACAGACATCGGACGAGGAGGTAGCCGAAGAGCAGGATAAACAGGGGAAGGGCCAGCAAAACGAACATAGCGGCGCCTCTTGTGGAACTCTTCGTGCAGCATCTGGCTGGTCATGCGTCGCCGACCAGAATTCCTCGCTCGGTGAAGAGATCCACGAGTTGCGCCTGCTGCCTGCGCGAGCAGTGGAGCCGCATGATGCGGGGCGCGGCGGCGTGATGGACGAACTGGATCTCGTAGCGAAAAATGGGGACGCGCGTGCGCAATGGGGTGACATAGTCCAGCTTTGTCAGGGGGATCTCGTCACGCCCGAACAGGTAGCGGAATACGACGCGGTCGTCGTGGAACTCGAACGGGCAAAGGGCCATGATGCGATGCCGGGAACCGAGGTGAAAGCCACCGTCACACCGCAACGCTGGCTGTAGAGCAACATGGCGCCCTCCTTCTCCGCGGAGATGTCCGCTGCTGGCGTCGGCATAGCGATCCGGCCGGCGCCAATGATCACGGCGCCGTCCCCGAAGAGACGGTGCCGTGGCTGCGACGGCTGCCGGCAGTCGCGCCGGCGGGGCGCCGCTCCGGCGTTAGCCGGTCGCGGTCGCGCCCTGAGCGCCGCGGCCGCGCAGGCCTTCGGGCTGCTGCAGCGCCTGGAGCTGCTGCAGCGTGTGCTCGAAGCCCACGATGGTGTTGGTCAGGGCGATGTCGTTGATGGTCATGCCCTGGAACGGATTAAGGGAAAGGCCGGCCAGCGCGCTGTAGCCCTGAACCCCGCCCTCCTCGGCGGTGGCTGCCTGCAAGGCAGCGCCTTGCTCTGTGCTCAGGCGGAAACGCTCAAGCTCGGCGAGCGGAATGGCGTAGAGGTCGCCGGTTTCGGTCCGCAGCACGTAGCCCTGCACGGCGCCGCCGTCCGCGTTGGGAACCTCCGGTTGAGATGGTTCCGCGGTCATAGGGTTCTCCTTCCATCCAGTGAGCAGGCGCCACCGCCGATGTGGCGGAATGGTGACACCATAGCCACCTTGCGAGGGAATAGATAGGTGCAACCGGGTGCAGCCGCAAGGCCAGATCATGGCCAGCGTTAGCCGGTCGCCGTGAAGCCGTCGTTGCCGCGGCCGCGCTTGCCCTCGGGCTGCTGCAGCTCGATGAGCGTGTCGATGGCGGTGCGGGCGTCGAGGACGAACCCGGCGAAGGGATTCAGGCCGGGCTGGCGGGTGGTCAGGTGACTGGCGATGAAGTTTTCCATGATGAATGCTCCTTCTGTGTTGTGGTTCGTGTGGGTCGGTTGGTGGTGATGGTGCGAGGGCTCTTAGCCGGTCGAGGTGAGCCCCGCGCCGCGGCCGCGCTTGCCCTCGGGGTGCTGCAGCGTCTGCAGCTGCTTCAGGGTGTGCTCAAAGCCGGCGATCGTGGTGGTGAAACCGCTGTGGTTAGCAAGCAGGCCGTTCAGGCTCAGTATCATCGTGGTGTGCTCCTTCTCGTTTGGGGCTTCTGCCCCCGGCCGCATCTGTCGCGGCTCACACTGTTACTCTATGGCCGATGCGGCGGCGCGTCCTGACCGGCGGCTGACCGGCGGGTGACTGCTTGCTGACAGTGCTGGTATTGGCTGACGGGCCTGATGGAGCAGGTATGGCCCAGTTGATCGAACGCGGCAGCGGGCGCGGCGGTGCGATCTATCCGCTCGGCGTCGAGCCGGCCGGCATCGGCCGCAGCGGCGAGAACGCGATCGTGCTCGCGCACGAGCGCATCTCGCGCCGCCACGCGCAGATCGAGTGGGACGGCGAACGCTACCTGCTGCGCGATCTGGGCAGCCGCAACGGCACCGTGCTGAACGGCCGCCGCATCGAGGCGCCCGAGCCGCTGCGCCACGGCGACCTGATCGGCGTCGGCGGCTTCACCCTCTTCTTCGATGCGGCGGACGAGACCGTCGGCGCCGAAGAGGAGCCGGCCGCGGGCGGCCTGCGCGTCGATCTGACGACGGCGCGGGTCTGGGTAGATGCACGACAGGTGCAGCTCACGGCCAAAGAGTTCCTGGCGCTGCGTACGCTGTATGAGCGCGGCGAGGCGCTGGTCACGAAAGAAGAGCTGGCGAACGCCGTCTGGCCCGAATATCAGGGCGGCGTGGGCGATTACAATATCGAGCAGGTGATTTCGCGGCTGCGGCGCAAGCTGGAGCCGGACTCCGAGCGGCCGCGCCACCTGCTGACAATGCGCGGCCTCGGCTACCGGCTGGTACGCTGACGGCGCCGCGCGTGTTACCCGCGCGGCTGTTGTAACCCGACGAATAGCACGCTGAACAAATAGCACACTGAAGCCTTGTCGTCGTACGTTTCATGTCTTGCGTTCGCATTGCACTGCTGTTAACCTTTCCGCAACGGCAACCCTGCGTGGCGTGAACGGCGGATCTGTGCTGCACGAAGGCCAACGACTTGGCGGCTACCGCATCGAGGGCATCATCGGCCGCGGCGGCATGGCCGAGGTCTACCGCGCCACGCACCTCGCGCTCGAACGCGAGGTCGCGATCAAGGTTCTCAGCCCGGCGCTGAACGCCGATCCGACCTTTCTGCTGCGCTTCGCCCGCGAGGCGAAGGCCGTGGCCCGGCTCCAGCATCCGCACATCGTCACGGTGCATGACTACGGCGAGGAGGGCCGGTTCGCCTATCTCGTCATGCAGCTCACCGAGGGCGGCACGCTGCGCGATCAGGCACAGCAGTTCGCCACACTCGGCGATGTCGTCGAAGGCCTGGCGCCGATCGCGGAGGCGCTGGCCTACGCACATGGCCGCGGCGTCATTCACCGCGACATCAAGCCGGTCAACGTGCTGATCGACGAACACGGCCGGCCGCTGCTCGCGGACTTCGGTCTGGCGCGCGTGTTGCGCGAGAGCCTGGACTACACCGAGGTCGAAGGCGGCGCCGGCACGCCGAACTACATGGCGCCGGAGCAGGCGCTCGGCGGGGCCGTGGATCGGCGCGTGGATATCTACGCGCTCGGCATCGTCGCCTACGAGCTGATCACCGGTCACACGCCCTACGCCGGCCCCACGCCGTATCTGATCATCCAGCGGCATCTCAACGCGCCGCCGCCCTCGATCCGCGCGGCACTGCCGGACGCGCCTGAGAAACTCGACGCTGCCGTCCGCCGCGCCACCAGCAAGCGCCCGGACGACCGCTACGACAGCGCCGTCGCCTTCCTCGCCGATCTGCGCCAGGCGGCGGCGGAAGCGCCCCAAATGCCGGTCGGCGCGGCGCTCGCGGCGAAAGCCGCGCCGCTGCTCTCCGGCGCCGAGCGGGCGAGCACGGCGGTCGAGCCATCGGCGCCCGCCGGACGGGACAACCTACCGCCTGAGAACCACCCGGCAAACGGCGCGCCGGCCGCCGCGATTTCCCTGCCGGAAGCCAACCGCGCGCACGCCGCGGACCCGGCGCTTTCGGCAGCGGCGAACGGCGCCGCGCCCGCCATGCCGGCGCCGGCGGCAGACGCCGACGGCGGCGGGAGCCTCGACTCCTTTTTTGCCCGCCCGGCGACGCCTGCTCGCCGCCCGACAAGCTTGAACGCGGGCCACATCGTCGCGGCGGCCGTGCTCGTGCTGCTGCTTGCCGGCATCACCGCCGTGATCTGGTGGGCGCAGCTCGCCGGCCGCGGTGCGATCCCTGCGCCGTTGCGCTGGCTCTTCGACCAGCGCATGCCCGTGCGCGTGGCGCTGGCCGGCCTCGACCTCGCGTTCGGCGTGGTGAACGCGACGCTGATGCGCATCGCCGTGCTCGGCGACTATCAACTCGCCTTGCCGACCTACCGGCGCCTGCGGCAGAGCCACCGCTTCCTCGGCTACGCCACCGCGCTCGTGGCGCTGACGGTGCAGGCATTGATCTGGATCGCGCTGTTCGGCGATGGCCTGAGCGAGCCTTCGGCGACGCTGGTGCTGATCTGCGGCACGGCGCTGGTGCTGCTGGCCGTGACCAAGGTCGCGGTCGTGCGCTTCCTGCCGGCCCAGCGCATCCACCTGCCGGCGATCGGCGTGACGCTGGTCGTGCTGCTGGCCGCCGTCTTCATCGGCAGCCTCGGCGCCGGCAAGTCGAGCGCCCACACCGTGCCCGTCGGACCGGTGCTGAGCGCCACACCGGCGCCAACAGCGCCTGCAACGGTCCGCGCCGCAACGCCGGCAAGCGGTGCTCAGGCGGGAGTTGCCACGCCGGTGTCCACGCCGGCCGCCGTGGCGCCCGCTGTCCCGGCCACGCCGAGCCCCGCACCGGCCACGCCTGCTCCCTCGCCCACGCCATCGCCCACACCCGCTGCCACAACCACGCCGGCGCCCGCTCCGCTGGCCGGCTTCGCGCCGTTCGCCGGCGTCTGGTCTGCCGGCGGCATCTCGCTGACCACGACCGCCGACGGCAGCGCCACGCTGGCCTTCCCCAACGGCCGCTCCTGCGCCAGCAATCCGGCGCCCTGCGACGACCCGAGCACCGCCGGCCGCGTCGGCGGCAGCGCGGCGATCCGCTTCGACCACGCCGCCGACCCGGCTGCCGGCGGCACGGTGACGGGCAGCAACGCGCCGGGCATCGTGCCGCCCGGCCCGGCGACGCTGACGCTGACACACTTCGACACCTTCGACCTCGCCACGCTCAGCGCCGGCTCGTTCAACGTGCGCCTCTGCAGCCCGCAGGCGCTGCAGCAGGCGCCGCAGCAGTGCACACCGTGAACGCGTCGATCGCCCATCGCCTGGGCTTGCTGGCCGCGCCCGCGATCTTGCTGCTCGCGTGCAGCTCGGGTTCGTCGCATCGTGTGGGAATGACGAACCGAGGCTCTGCGATGCTGCCCACACTCCGCGACGGGCAGCATTTTCAGGTCGATACCGCCCGGCGCATGCCACAGCATGGCGATGTGATCGTGTTTCATCCGCCGCCGGTGCAGGGCGGCGACGCGAAGGACTTCATCAAGCGTGTGATCGACACGCCGGGCGAGACGGTGGGTGTGCACGACAACGGGGTGACGGTGAACGGACAGCCGATCGCCGAGCCGTACATCACGCAGCGCACCGAGTGCCAGGGCCAATACTGCCTCGTGGTGCTGGGGTCAGGGCAGTACTACGTGCTGGGCGACAACCGCACAAACAGCAGCGACTCCCGCTTCTGGGGGCCGATCGACGGCGCCAAGATCATCGGCACCGTGATCCTGCCCGCGAAATAGCCTTTGGCGCCACACACACGAAGACGGGCAGCGACTCGTGCCGCTGCCCGTCTCGCCGGGCGCCCCGGCCGAAGCCGGAGCGCCCGGACCGTTCCGCAAGCCCGGGGCCAGCGCTGGCCCCGGCGCTGCCTACGGAATGCGTCGGTCGTCGCCGTCCGCGTAGACGGCGATGCCGCATCGCGCCGCCTTGGCCACAAACATGGCCGCATCGGCGCAGCGCAGCAAGCTAGCTGCCTCCATGCCGTAACCGGGAGCCGCGGCGATGCCGATGCTCGCGCCCACATACACGGTCTGCCCCTCCACGGTGAACGGATGCTCGATGGCCCGCACGATTTGCTGTGCGGCCCGCGTTGCACCCGCGCTGTCCGCGCCGGGCAGAATCACGGCGAACTCATCGCCGCCCATGCGCGCCACCGTATCCGAGGCCCGCAGCGCCACCTGGCACCGCGCCGCCACCTGCTGCAACAGCAGATCGCCCGCCTGGGGGCCCAGCCGGTCGTTGACCGCCTTGAAGCCGTCCAGGTCGATGGCGAGCACTGCCGTGCCGCCGCTGTTCCGCTTGCCCAGCAGCAGCGCCTGCCGCAGCCGGTCGCGGAAGAGGATACGGTTGGGCAACTCGGTGAGCGGGTCGTGGAGCGCCATGTGCTCCAGTGCCGCCACCTGTGCCCGGCGCTCGGTCACGTCGTGCAGAGCGATCACGGCGCCACAGACGCCGCGTCCGCCCTCAAGCGGCGCAACCGTGAGCGAAACGAACAGGGCGCTGCCATCCGGACGCCGCAGAGCGGCATCCTCGATGCGGATAGTGCGTCCACTGCGCCGCACATCACGCACCAGACAGGCGATCTGCGTCTCGCCCAACTCGAGGCAGGGGTGCAGGGACCGGCCCAGCACCTGTTCCTCGTCGCGGCCCAGCATCTGGACCGCCGTCGGGTTCACGTAGCTCACGCGGCCCGTCTCGTCCACGGCCACCACACCGGCGCCGAGATTGGAGACGATCGCCCGCGTCAACTCCGCGTCGCCCGCGAGCCCCGCCTGCGCGGCGGGAGCATCGCGGAACAGCCAGCCGGGTTCCGCCATCGGGTCCGCCGGCTCGTCCGGAACGAGCGCCGGCGGAGCCAGCAGGCGGTCCCAGTCCACGGGATGCACCGTGGCCTCCGCGATCGGGTCGGTGGGGAGCAGGCGCAGCGCCGATCGGGGCTCCGGCAGAGTCACAACGGACTCCAGCCGCAGCCAGTCGATCTCACCGAGCCCGTCACCTCCGGCGGCGACGCTGCGCCGCGCAAACGCCCGATGCGTGGAAGTAACTCCGGGCACAAACACACTGGCGAGAGCCAGCAGGCCGAGGGCCACCGCGAAGACACGCCACGTGCCGGACATGGTATGCGCCATGCTCAGCCACGCCGCGCTGCCGCCGGCCGCGCTGGCATCCGGGTTGGCCCGGGTTACCAGCAGGACGCTCAGGGCGAAGCCCAGCAGCGCCAGCCCAATCAGGATCAGTGGAGGGAATTTCCTCCGCTCCAAACCAGGTAACCTCCTCCGAGTAGACGTCCTGTCGCATGCCTCTGCCGCGGGCACATTGCACGGCGGCAGGGCCGCCACGGCGCCACGCGACGTCACGTCAATGGCGGGTGCGCGGGCAGTTCGCCCGAACGCCGTTCGCCAAAGGGCGGGATCGCGCCGTGGCGGGCAAGGGGCGCCCACAAGCACCGGCCGCACGCGCCCTGGCAAACCGCCATCGGGGCGCGCGGATCCGGCCTTCTCAGGCGCCGGACAGGGTCAGCCCGGAGGAGTCGGGGGAGCATAGGATGGGGAAGGCGGGCCGCGTCTGCGGTCCCGCGGGCTCCCAAGGAAGACGAAGGCCACGCCCAGCAGCGCCAGCCCGGCAAGTCCCGTGGCGGGCGCGGAGCCGCCGGAGCCGCCGCCGCTGAGCCCGCCGCCCGCGCCGCCAGCGCTCGCGGGCGCGGAGGCGGCAGGGGCGGGAACGGCGGCCTGGGCCGGCAGCGGCTCTGGCGCGAGCGGCGCTGGTGTACGCGTGGCGTCGAGGCTATTCGCGGCGGATGGCCGCGTTGTCGGGCTCACGTCCGGCAGCGCCTCGCTCTCCGCCGTGGCCGGGCCGATTGTGCTGGAGGCGAGGGTCTGTGCGACCGCCGGAAGCTGGCCGGCGCCGGCCGGGAGACCTGTCAACAGTGCGGCGCTGTTGCGCGGCGCCGCGCTGCCGGGCACGCCGGCGACCCGTGCCGCGCCGATCGGCGCCACGCTGGGGAAGCCTGTTCGGGCCGAAACGGCCGAGACGGCGGGCGGCTCGACGGCGGCTGTCTGCGGCGGATTGGATGCGTCGGGGACAGCGGAGAGATCGGGCGCG